>Ga0247842_10000343_pt1 | contig 100763 bp, 96 predicted proteins | sample LaCruzMarch2015__3_FD_192411 | JGI IMG/M metagenome (GOLD analysis project Ga0247842, IMG submission 192411) | Freshwater microbial communities from meromictic Lake La Cruz, Castile-La Mancha, Spain - LaCruzMarch2015_19m | ecosystem: Environmental > Aquatic > Freshwater > Lake | place: Spain... | reverse complement strand
GTATTTTATTGTTAGGCAATAAAGGAAGCGTAGGCATTACATATACAGATTGTGATGCTACAATATCATTAGATGACGGACACAATTTAGACAATCAAAAACAAAGATTTTCAAGAGCTTTAACAGAGGCAGAGGGTAAAACAATAGGAATAAATGTAGATATGAATATTCAAAGAACTTATTTGTATTTGATTGATATAATTCAAAAACATAGAAGAAATACAAAAACTACAAAAACAAATGCTGAAATATTATATTATTTATTTGAACACAATATATTCTTATTTGATCCACAACAAATCAATAACGGAAAATTGACAACAATTGAGATAATGTCTTACTACCAAAAAGAAGCAGAAAACATTATGAAAGAGATTGATGATACTCTTTTATTAGAAAATATAAATTGTGATGATGATATGGGTGATATGTTAACAAAAATGATAGTTGAATTTAAAAAAGATCAACGTAAAATAAATAAGGATTTAGAAGGAGAACAACAAGATTGCCCTAAAGGTGATAAATCAAGATTTCAAATTGATGCACCTGATATTAATAATGAATCAGATAATCCAAACAAAGAACATGAAGAAGAAGAATTAAGTGAAAATGTCAAAATAATAATAAATAAAACACTTGAATTATGTAAATATTTATTACCATATTTAAGTATACTATCAAAATCATATAAAATTTATGATTTCAAAGACATATTTACTAATGAAAAAACAGAGAGATTTATTATTTCATTTTTAGAATATAAAAAAATTGAATTAGATAAATACAATTATAATATTATAGTGAATATAATGAATAATATTATAGATAATAATGCTGAAATCGTTAATAACATTCGTGAGATTTATAGCATAGCACCAGCTAATAAATTACGTGAGTTAATTGAAAAACATTTTATACCTACAAATGATGAAAAAAAACAAAACGCAGAAGTTCCAACTCCTGTTAAATTGGTTGATGATATGCTAAACACAATACCAGTTGAGTTTTGGAAAAAACCTCAAAAAGTATTTGAACCTTGTTGTGGTAAAGGAAATTTTGTATTAGGTATATTTGATAGATTTTATAAAGGTCTTGAAGAAATGTATCCTGATGAAATTGAAAGATGTCGTGTTATTATGACTGAGTGTATCTATTATGCGGATCTAACCGCGTTAAATGTTTTCATCACAACAGAAATAATTAAATGTCATGTTCAAAGCTATTGTGGGTTAGATGAGTTGGATTTTGAATTTAATAATTATACAGGAGATACTCTTGAATTAAATGTTGAAGATAAGTGGAATATCGTAGGGTTTAATGCTATTATTGGAAATCCACCATATCAAGATGCGAATGCTACAGGAGACAATAAGTTATATTTGGAATTTATAAAATATTCATTAGGTGTTTTAAGAAAAAATGATTATCTATTATTTGTTACTCCAGCTAATATTAAAAATTATATCACTAATAAAGATAAAAATAGAAAATATATAGATAATTTTTATGAAATAGTATATTTATCATTAAATACAGCAAATAAACATTTTAAAGGAATAAGCACATATTTTGCCTACTTCTTAATAAAAAATAATATAGTTAGTTCGTGTAAAACAAAAGTAGAATTTTTAAGAAACAAACAAATAGAAACAGATGAAATTGTTGTTTATGAAAAGCAAGAACTACCTTTATGTTTGTCAAATGTTGATTTTAATATATTAAATAAATGTTCTAACATTTTATCAAAAATACATACAACATTTGATATTAAGAAAGCTACTTATAATATAAACAATAAACAAACATTACAAAGAATTAGGTTAACTCACATAGCTAATGGTGATATTTCACGCAAAATGGTTGATTGTTATAAATATCCTATTATTGATAAAATTAATAAATCAAAACCATTTCCAGGCGATGTTTATTATAATAAAACCCTAATGAATGATCACGGCAAATCAAAAATTATAATGTGTACAGGAGGATATCTTATGCCTTCATACGATGAGTTTGGATTATATAATTTATCGGATAATATGATTTATATGTTATGTTATACAAAAGAAAAATATGACGGTTTTGTTAAATTAGTAAATTCAAAATTAATTAAATATATAAATTTAATTACAATGACAGATAATATTCATGGAAGAGATATAGTAATCCAAAATATGAAAATTTTGGATTTAGAAAATATTACAAGTGATGATATTGTATATAAACTATATAATTTATCTGAAAATGAAATAGACCTAATTAATAGAACAATTAGTAAATAATTAGTTTGATTTGTCTTTACTATTTGGTTTATTTATTACATCAATTTTATCAATATAAAATTCAATATTCATTTTTTTAAATAACTATAAACAATACCAAGTGTAATTTTATCTTTATAATTTATTGTTTTTTATACAAGGAACAACTAAATGTAAAGGAATTAGAACTTTATTTAGAAAAGCAGGTTTTCAAACTTATTTAGTTGATGAATTTAGGAGTGAGTTATTATAGATGATCCAATTGTAAAATAGGTATTTGTAAAAAAACGATGGTTAGAGAAAATCCAAAATCATACAGAAATGGTAATGTCTTAATCCACTGACTGATTTGTTGTAAGAACGGATGCGGTTATTGGAATAGAGATGTTAATTGTGCTACAAATATTTATAAAATTGCTTATAAGGCAATAAATAATAAAGAAAGACCAAATTATTTATCAAGAAACAATAATTCATGAGGTAAATTAGACGAATTACCAAAACCAAAATTTAGACGTTCTGTGAAGGGCAATTCTTTTGATTTTTAGTGGGTTTTGACCCGTTTTAAATCTTCAATGGTGTAAATAAAACAACAAACAATTATTTAAAAATTATTTAAATACTAAAAAAGAAGTAATCTAAATGCAAAATGTATCCAATGAATTATTCATCAATAAATATCAACCAAAAAACCTGAATGAATTTTTAATGGATCAAGAAACCATTCAATTAATTCACATTTTAATTCAAATGAACAAATTTAATTTATTGTTTATCGGTGGAAGTAGTTGCGGAAAAACATCCATTCTTAATATCATCGTAAAAGAATATTACAGAGATATTTCAGAAAAAGAGATAGAAAACAATGTTCTTATCATCAGTAACTTGAAAGAACAAGGAATTCATTATTATCGTAATGAGTTGAAAATATTCTGCCAAACAAAATCATCCATAAAGGATAAAAAGAAAATGGTCGTAATCGATGATATCGATATGTTAAATGAACAATGTCAACAAATTATTCGTAATTATATCGATCATTATAGTAATAATGTCCATTTTTTATTTTCTTCATATAGCATACAAAAAGTATTAGATAGTTTACAGTCTCGTGTTATTATTATTCGTTTAAATGCGTTAACCAAAGAAAATATGAAAAGTATTTTAAAAAATATTCAAGAAAATGAAGAAATTATATTAGAAACTGATGCAGAAGAATTCTTATTAAATATTGCCAATTATAATTCCAAGATACTCATTAACTATATGGAAAAATTTAAATTATTAGATATTCCTTTAATTTCTTTAGAAATTACGAAACAATTATGTAGTAGTGTAAACTTTGTCATTTTTGAAAAATACATTGAATTTATAAAAGAAAAAGACTTGAATTTAGCAGTCAAATTAATATATTCTATTTATGAAAAAGGATATACTGTAATGGATATATTAGATTGTTTTTTTCTTTTTGTAAAAACCACTGAATTTTTAAAAGAAGAAGAAAAATATAAATGGATACCGCTTATCTGTAAATATATCACTATTTTTCACACAATTCATGAAGAAGAAATAGAATTGGCTTTATTTACCAATGAATCTATAAAACTGTTTGAATAGAGATGAAGGATGAGGAATGAGGATGAAGACGAATAGAAGGATAATGATGTGTTTTTTACCTATTTCGTGTTTCAAATTAAAAATGATTAATAAAATATTTTATATCACGATATATTAACGAATAATATGTCCAAACAGATATTTAAACAGAATGTTCCTAAACATTTGTTGTTTGATTTATTAGAATTGATTTGCATGAAAAAAGAAAAGTTATATATTTTTAGCCACGATGCTTATAAAAAAGGTATTTTAAACGAAACGATACCCAAATTTTTCGAAAGTTGTCGTCCTTATTATCATTTATCAAAACACAAATATTTAGACAAAAAACTAACTTATAATAGTTTTGCAACTGTTTTAAGACAAATATGTAATTACAATTTAATTATTTATTCTTCTCAATTAAAATATACGAAATCGAATTATGATATCATTTATTATATTTATTTTTAGAATAGTCTAAATGATATTTTTAGTGTTTTCTTGATTTTTTAGATTTTTTAGATTTTTTTCCACCATTCATCGAACTTGTATGAGGTGACCAAGAAGTCGAGGTTAAAGCATCACCACCGCGTTTACTTCTTGTGCTAGAACGATGCTTTTTATAAGAAGATCTATTTTTGCGAGTTAAAAAATAAATACCTGTTCCGGCAACAACTGCTAACCCTAACGATCCTAAAAAAACACTCATTATATACTAAGGGGTTATTTTATTCTTTTTTGTTATTTTTGTTTACATTTATGTTTATGTTCATGGTTCCGGATATTTCAATTTATTTATATTATTACCTAAATCGATTGGTTTTAGACCCCATACAGGGGCATCACTAGGAACTTTCCAAAAACTAACCCAATCTGGCTTATTTTTCATCGGTTCCAAAATTCCTTTCTCATTTTTACTTGGTGTATTATATAAAAGTAAATAATTTCCAAGAATGGTATTACTTTCCAATACCTGTTTTTCGGACAAACGTGCAAACCATTCGTATTTTCGGCGACTTAAAATTTCATCCGCAGGAATATAAATACCATAAGTTTCTGGATATAATTCCAAATATTGTTGCGAAATTAAATCTTCGATTAAGATTGGCTTATCGTTTAATGTTTTTACACCAATATCAATCCCAGAAATTAAATTGATTTGTCCTGTTTTAACACGTGTTTCAGTCCAATGATTAATATCTCCTAAAAATACACTTTGTGCAGTAAAATCGTTGGAAGAAAGATGTTGAATAAAATCGATCATTTCAGCAACCATCGGAGTTTCTTTTAAAGCACCTGAAAAGCTAATATTTGGATAATATTGTTCAGTTGTAGAAGTGATATTACGATCATACAATTCACACAAAAACATCTTTCCTTCGCGTGTACCCTTTTCATAAAGTCCAATTAAATCTTTCATACAAACAAAAGAAATTGGAGAGATGAGACCTCCATATCGATACAATAGTTTCATTAATCCTAATTGACGAATATTATTTAAAATAGGGGATGATAATTTTGATAAATCGATATTCCAATTAGGAATTAATTTTGCAAAACTATGGTCATCAATAAAACATACTTTAAAAGATTGTTCACATTTTTTCAGAATTGTTTTTACGGTTAAATAAAGGTATGGTTGGTTCAAATCAAGAGATGAACGTGAACCGAAACTCAACCATTTTCTAGAATTATATTCATAAGGAATATGTATCCAAAGGATCGGTTTTGGATTTTGCATTAATTCTTTTTGTGCTTCTTCCCCGTCTTCCAATAAGTATTTTTGAATAGATTCATAATTTTCATCGCGGTCTTCACGAATACGTTTATCTTCAAAACGTCTGTATAAAAATCCTAAAATAATTAAAATAAGGATTAAAAATACTAAATTCCAAATATTTTTTGATTTAAAATAATTTGTAATAAATTTCATATATTATTATAATAAGATATATTATTATTATAATAAGAGGTATTATTCTAATAAGATGTATTATTCTAATAACATGTATTATTTTAATAACATGTATTATTTTAATAAGATATGTAAATATATTAAAATGATCATAACTTTATCTTTCAATATGTAATATCCTTGACCAGAATTCTTTGTTTTTTTTCTCTACTTCTTCGTATTGTTTTGCCATTTTATAAGCACGTTCATTTGCCTCTTTTCCTTGTAAATTTTCACGATTTTTTAAATATTCCATCGATTGTTGTTCACTTAATAATGGAGTAGAAATATCCTGGATGGTCCTTGCTTGTTTATATTCATCCACAGTATTGAATTTTTGTTTATTATAATAATCGTCCATGGTCACTGGAATAACTGTTTCAGTATGTGCTTTTTTCAAATCTTCATAAGGGAGAGAACTAAAGAGGTCGCTACTATAACAAGAAGGTGCATCACCATCGAGATGACTTGCGTTTAGACCAGGAAGAAAAAGATCTTCCACTTCTTTGTGAAGTATGAGAGAACGCATATGTGATTTTTTTTTATCGATTTCTTTTGCCATGTCGGATAGATTTTTTACTTGAGTATCATCACAATCTTCATTTGAGATGAGCCAATTCCCATATCCATTTTCCTCATCTTCTGTTTTTAAACGCGTTTTTTCAAATTGTTCATTAAACCATTCATTAAAATTGTCTGGATTTTTTTTCAAAATATGGTCCAATGCTTTTTTTTGATGTTTTTGTAAAGAATGGTCGGTGAAATGATTTTTTTTTGTTTCTTCATCGATTTGAAAAGATTTGTTTCCATTCTCCTTTTTTTTGTTTCTGAATTCCCAAATAGAAAAAAGTTGTTTATATGCTTGGCTATAAAATCGAAAATATTTGGAGTCCAATTTGGATTTATCTGGATGGGTCATTAATACAACCTTTTTTGCCAATTTTAAATCTTCTTCATTAAAATCCTCTGGAATTTTAAAGAGGGTCAATATATCTTTTAATTCATAATTATCTAAATTTAAATCGAAACTTTCCATTTTAATAGGTAGTAAGATATTAATTTATATGATTAAACATTTATGTAAATTTGCAGGTTTTGATTTTATAAATTTATACATCGAAAACTTAGTAGGAATATTTACTTTGTGAATAATAATTGTGTTAGATATATAATAATGTATTATAAAAAATTCTATGTTACAGATTAATAATGTAATAGATTGTTTACAAAAAAAAATTTTTTTTTGTCTAGGAATAACGTAATACATATATTATAAAATGGAAAAAATTGATAATATCAAATTATTAAATGAGAATGATAAAAATATTTTAAAATCCTTTAAAGGTGATTATAATAAACTAAAAGATATGTCTATTTTTTCAAAAGAAGGAACCTATGATTTTTTAGAAGATTATTGTTATTTTAAAACAAATAATGATATAAATATATATTATATTTCACGATTATCTTTATTTATAGATGAAAATAAAAAAATATTATTTGATAGTCGATATTATTTTTATCTTTTTACTCATTTTATTAATCACCTAGATATGATATTGAATGTCATAAATACTATTGATTTAAATAACAAAGATATTATTGATATAGGTAGTAATATTATTTCTATAGAAAAATGGTTTATGACATATGGTCATTATAAAGATGAAGCATATAATTTATGCGATTTTAAAAATAAATTAAAAGTAACATATACAAGGACAAAAATAAATTATAAAGTTTTAATTGATTATAAAAATGAAAAAAATAAGAATTATAATACAACCAATTACGAAATTATTCAAAAATATTTATTCGATAATTCAGCTATTAATGCTAGTGAACATAATATCATAAAAATGCGAAATATAAATTTAATAAAACATAATAATGGCGATAAAACATTTCATAATTTTCCATTATATTCTAGAAATTTGATATTATCAAAAATAGAAATGAAAAATTATGATTATGAAAAAGTATTTATTACACGAGGAATTGCTTTACATTTACCTAGAAATCTTTTAAATGAAGAAGAAATTAATAATATTTTAATTTCTAAAAACTTTTTTGTTGTAAATCCAGAATTAGAAACATTAGATAATTTTATTAATATAATTAAAAATGCAAAAACAATTGTTTTAACATGGGGAGGGACATTAGTAAATATGGTTTATTTAAAACCAAATACAAAAGTATATATATTAAAATCGGAATCATATCAAGATGAAAAAATCGATTTATTTATGAAAATTATTGAAAATTATAATTTAAAAATAGATATTATTACGCATATAAATAATAAAATTCCTATTAATAAACTTGAAGAAATTAATTAAAATAATGATATTTGAATAAAATAATATTATTTTTATATTTTGTCTTTTTTATTTTATATTTACAAAATATAATATAATACAAATATATAAAATGAAAAAAATATACGGACTAACAGAAATATACAATAAAAATAATATAATTTTAGAAAACTCCGAATTTTTTTACATTTCTAGAGAGAGAAAAATTATACCATGGTATAATATATTTCTTTATTATTTTTTTATAATAAATGATAAATTGTATATTCATGATTTTGAATTTAAGCCTGTATTAGACAATTACTTTATAAATAATAATAAAGTAACAAATCAAACACATATTGATTTATTAGATAACATTAATTTTAATGTTTTAAAATTAGATAAAGTAATCTTTATTAAAATAATTTATACAAATGTTGGACATGCAATTGGAAACATATTACGTACAATTTATTATGTAAAAACAAATAATTTAGATGACTATGATATAATTGTACCTGATGATATAAATTTTAGTCCTTTTTTAAAAAGTATTATTTATCTATTTTTTGATAATTCACGTATTATATTAATTAGTGATAACACTGTAGTTAAATTTAACAAAACTCATATACTCAAAGATGATTCATATAAAAATGATATAACAAGTCATTTTTTAATTGAAAAACTGAAATTAACAGTTGATTATAAAAATATTTTTGACAATACATATGACAATACATATGACAATACATACGATAATATTTGTTTAATTAAAAGCACCATAACCCAAAATTTAAATCCAGAAAATAAATGTTTCAGTAATGATTATAATAATTATTTTATAAGTAAAGGTTTTAAAATTATCCTTCCTGAAAATCATGATGTTACTAGTTTGTTTAAAATAATTCATAATGCAAAAAATGTTATATTATCATGGGGATGTTGTTCCTATTTAAATAGTATTTTTATGAATGAAAAATCAAATGTACTCGTTTTATGTCATAAAGGTTACGAAAAAGAATATGTTTCTGTTCAAACCACCTATCCAGTTTCTATTTTAAATTCAGATTGGTTTCCTAAAATAGCAAATAAAAAACTTATCCTATACGATTTAGAAACAGAACTAAATGAAGAAACTAAAAAAATATTAGATATTAAAATAAATGAATTTGTATAATTAGTTTGAATTTTCAAAAATTCAAGACATTTTTAATATAATCTTCCAACTCAAATATACCTGTTATTTTACCACAATTTACAGATAGAATATTTCCATTTTTTTCAATATTACAGTCTCTATTATCATTGCAAGATATTGGTTTACATTTATAGGATGTAAAATAGCTTAAATATTTGAAATCATCATTGAAATCTGTATAATATTTTTCAATATCGTCAATCATTAATTTCTTAATCTTATTTACTTGTTTATTTGTAATTTTATAATTCATTATTTCTTTATAATTATTTGTTTTTATAAGTGGTGTATGTTTTACATGAGTAACCGTATATTGTTCCTTGCTGATATCCCTAGGAAATAATGAAAAAAATAAACCATCCATAACGGTAATTGAATCAAATTTCTTTTGAAAATTAATTCTTTCATATATAAAACTTATCGTTAATTCATAAACATATGCGTTTTTGGATAATTCTAATTGATTAAAGGTACAATCAAAAACAAAATCACATATGATATCATCATTTATGATTACCTTATTATTTTCTTGTTTCAAAGAAGTTACATGATAGTTTAACTTTATATCACATTTCATTTTATGATTAAAGAATGTTTTTACTTTTTCAGAATTTATTATTTTTTCTTGGGTATTAATAAATTCACCTTCGATATTTTTAAAAAAATCATTTGGTATAATGGTATGATGATAAGTTGACGTATTATAAATTTGTAAAAAAGTAGGGTAATCAATTAAAGAATTTTTTGATATACAATAATAATTTCCATCAATAAAATCAACTACTTCTCTATATTTTTTTATAAATTTTAAATAATTATCTCGACACATTTTTCTAGTACTATCTGATCTAGGATAATGATATCCTAGATGTAATCTATTTTGATTAAAAAAAGATGAATTATTTAAAATATCTATATTTTTTTCAAGAATTGTCACATTATATTTATCTTGTAATAGTAATGCAGTATGTAAACCATACCATCCTGAACCAATAATAACGATATTTTTCATATATATATATAAAATATTATATATTATATATTATAAAAATAATAAATTATTAATTCAATAACAATCATTTTTATTCTACAAATTTTCTTATTAAAAGGAATAAAATACCGCCCCATAATGTATCCATAAGAACAGTAAACCAATTCCAACGATTGAAAATAGAATAATTTGTAAATTCATAAACCGCGTAAACAAAAAGACCTAATAGAAAAGTATCTTTTAAAGAAAGATTTTTCATAATGACAAAATAATAATATCCTAAAATCAAAATAATATAAGTTAGAACCAATTTCCAAATTTGTAATTTAATCGCTGATCCTTGGATCGAATATATCTGTTTTTGAAAATAACTATTTGTTAAGGAAAGATAAATACCGTCCAAAAGTAGAAAGAAAAAAGCAGTCAACAATAATTTGTTCATTATATATTATCTTTGTAAAAAATTATTTTAATCCAATTTCACGGCTCCAATCTTTATATCGAGTACTTTCTAATTCTTTTGGTATAAGGGCGCAATCATTATTTTTATTTTCTTTTTCTTTTTTAGAATTTTTCATATTTAAATCGTCGTGATTTACGAATGACAAAGGTAAATTTTGCCATGCACTTGAAATTTGTGAAGATGTAAAAATCGTTGAGTTAATTTGTAAATCTTTCTTTTTTTTGGTCAAGTTTGTTTTTTTTGTTTTTTCCATATTTTTTGGAACATTTTTATATTCACTTTTATATTCACTTTTATATTCACTTTTATATTCACTTTTATATTCATATATATTCAAAACGTTTTCTACTAATTTATGCCTTTGTATGTCACTATTATTAAAATACAAAATGCGAATATTCGTTTCGTTTAAAAGTAAAGGCGGATATTTTTTTATTTTTTCGATAAAATCCTTCAATCCATTATCTTCAAACTTATCTGATTGAGATAAATCACCTGTTATTACCATACGACTATTTTCTCCAATACGTGTTAACAACATCTTCATTTGATTTGGACTACTATTTTGCATCTCGTCTGCAATAATAAAAGAATTTTTAAATGTACGACCCCGCATATAAGCCAAAGGTGATATTTCAACCACTCGATTGAATATCATATCATTCCATTCGGTTAAACTAAAAAATTCGGTAAAAATATCAAAAATAGGACGCATATAAGGATCCATTTTACTTTCAATAGTTCCAGGTAAAAACCCAATATCTTCTTCTACACTAACGACTGGTCTTGTAATAATTACTTTTTTTATTTTTTTACTTTTTAATAGTTCAATCGCTTTTAAACAAGAATACATCGTTTTACCTGTTCCTGCAGAACCTACTACAACAATCAAATTATTATTCTTATCGTTCAAATAATCTACATATGTTTTTTGATTTTCTGTTCTTGGTTCATATACAGGTAAACTTGGTTTATAGGATGTTGTCTTTTTATTCGAAATATAAATTTTTTCATCGATTTCTTCTTCGTAATAATTTTTATTTTTCAAAATATTTTTCATTTTATAATTAGAACTAGGAGCAGAACTTTTACTATTTGTTGAATAAGAATAATATTTATTCCAAAGAAGTTGTTTATTTTTATAACAAGTATTATTTTTTAAAACATTCAACAATAATAATGTAAGATAGGGTTTTACGAACATACTAAGCTTAAAACTCAATTAATATTTAAATCCTATTTTATATATATTATCCATATTATCCCATTTTATTCATATTTGTGGTTTACAATGTTTATTATTTTACAAAAAATTGAAATGTTTTTTTTAAAATATTATTTACATCATATTTTAAAACTTAACATCGAACACTTGAAAATGAACACCATGATTGAAATTGTAGAAGCGGATAAAGGTACAATCTATGTATTGAATGGGGTCGCTTATGATATTCATTTCCCTTTAGAATGGGCAATCCATCCAAAAAGATTTGATGACAACTATGCGAGTTGTCCTTCTGATTGTAACAATTGTTTAGAGTATGGATCTTACAACGGTGTCTTCATCGGCTATTGTCTGAATTGTGCGAGGGCATATGGATATGAAAGGGGGAATGGGTTTGAGACTTACGGAGTGGAGCGTTCGGGAGATGGAAGGGAAGAGAAAAATAGTGTTTGGAATACTTATTTGAAAAATGTGAAACTGGATGAAATCGGGTGGAATTCGTTGGTTGAACCTTTTGTGGATGAGTGGTTATCCGAGGATGAAGAAGAAGAAGAAGATGATGACTATAAAAGATTTTGCAAAAATGATTTTGGTTATGATTATCATGTTAATAGTCCATCTGAAAGTAGTGAAAAGGATGATAGAAAGATTGATATAATGGATAATCATAATTATAATTATTATGATAATTATTATAATATTCAATATTTTGATGATGAAGAAAGTAGTCCATTGACGGTTCAAGACTTGGATTTAGAAAGTCAAAAAGAAGATGACGATTTTGATCCAATTCATGAGAATAATAACCATGATTATTACGATATTGATTATTTAAATTTCAATGAACAAATTTCTCCATTAACGGTTCAAGAGTTAGGTTCAAAAAAGCAAGAAGAAGAACAAAAAGAAGATGACGTTTTTGAACCAAATCATCCTTATCGTATTAATCATGATAATTACGATATTGAATATTTTGATGATGAAGGAGGTCCATTAACTATTCAAGATTTGAATTTAGAAACACAAGAAGAATATGATTTATCGGTAGAATATATAGAATTATAAAACAAAAACAAAAAATACAACAAAAAATACAACAAAAAAATAAGAACATAATTATAAAATTAAAAACAAAAGAAAAACAAAACAAAAAATCATGAAAACGAATATTTATATGATATATTTTTATCTATATAATATATACTTATTCGTTTTTTTATTTTTTATCTATTTATTATATGCAGCAGCATATTATAATAAACAAAGAAAACCAAGATTTTTTAACGTCCTGTTTTTTATATTACCAAAAGAATATTTATCAAGATACAAATACAAATGCAAATACAAGTACAAATAGTCGCTTACAACCTTTATCCAATTCATTTAAAAAAATAAAAACGAGACCTCTTGTTATTATCGATTATCCAAACTTAATACATATTTTATATGAAACCTATCTTACTCAAGAAGAAGTTGCAAAACATTTTTATCAGTATCTTTTGAAAAATATGCAAAAAAAAACAATTGTAATCTTGTGTAAACAAGTTACCATCAATCATGAATCATATAATATCGATTTTCTTTTGAATTTAGGAAGAAGTCTTTCTGACAATCATTTTCTCTCTTTATCAGATCTATTTATTTATCAAATCGATTATGAAACACATATTTCTTCAAGTATGGATGATTTACTTGGTTACTTTATATGTTTTGTTTGTTTCGTTTATTATGTAAAAATAAATTCAATCCATATTAGTGAAAAAAGAGAGAAAAAAAGGATACAGAAACATATTCAATATCTTACGAATGATAAACAATATTTCGATAAAAATCTTTTTGGAAAGACGAAAGAAGAGCGTAAAAAAAACAATCATTTGTTATTTGAAAAATTAATTCAACCACATAACCAATATATCTTAGAAAAGGATACCATAAATCAAAAATTGGTTCTTGATTTTTTTAAACAATATATGGTTTTGAAAACTGAAGACACACAAAATTTGGAATGCAATATGGATTATTTAACTAATCTTCTTTTGAAAAGCGATTTCGAGAGAAAAAAACAATTTACCTATCAAAAACTGAATGGAACACAAAAAATACATAAAATACATAAAATACAAAAAAAAGGAACATTAAAAAAATGCAATTTTTTAAAAATCCGAAAAAAAATGAATATATTACCTTCTTATTACCTATATACGATGATTAAATATACACAAAATTATTTAAAGGATGATTATTATGGTTCTTTTTCAAAGGAAGAAATCATCGATATTTTTACAAACTAACTAAATAAAAACGGTAAACCTTTGAAAATTGCAAGAATGAACGAACACAATACAATATAAAACCGAGAAAATATACATTTTATTGTATTCTTTCAATTAAAAAAAAACGCTGATATTTTTTTAATCCTTTTTCATCAGTTCCATTTAATTTACGAACTGGTTTAAAACTTAATTTATAAAGATACAATATTTTTTGCAATAAATACAATAAAGGGTTTTTTTTATTTTTATCTACCGAATGTTTTAAACGTGGAAATAAATTCACAATTTCATCATAATTTTCTTTATATAATAATAATTCCCTTGATATGATATAACCTTTCATCGTTTTTAATTCTTCGATTGAATTAAATGTAATCCCAACTTTTTCTAATACAGAATATAATTTTTCATAACTTAACGACATTTTATATTTTTATAATATAAATAATACAAATAAAATAATTTTCAAATTCTTATATATTTACAACCTAAACTTTAATAGTCATCAAAAACTTTTATATCCCGAATTCAGGAATATTATATTGGTTCTCTGTTCTTATGTATTTGGCAATTATTTTCGGATTTAATTTATTCATGACAATATCTTCTGCTTGATAGACATTTCCATTTTTATCGATGTAATACATAATACCTTTTATATCTTGTACCCAGACCTCTATTTTATGGGTTGTTTGTATACTATTTTTTGTATCGTTATTATCTGTTTCATCATTTTCTACAATTCCGTGAGGTACACCCTTTATATGTGTCCCACAATATTCAAAATTTTCTTTTTTTTTACGAGTACATTGTTCTCCATTCGACCGTTTTGCACAACAACGATCAAAATAAGAAATTGTATTTTTTGTGCGTTTTCTTTTTACAAAATCGTCTTTGATAATTTGAAATTTTTCATAATCATAAATATACTGAATGAAGGGATGCGAATTTTCATCCTTTGTTATTCCAAGCTCGATCATTTTTTCCTTAATATTATCTTTAAAAGTTGTGATATAATCATCAATCTTTTTATTCAAACGTTTTTCCATAGTGATATGATAGTCTTAATGTTGTTTACAGGAGAAAGATATTATATTTAATTCAATTTTTTAGAAACAAATATTGTTCTACATTAAAGATCAAATATTCTATTTTAATGCATATCTTACTTTGACTTCATTCAAATGAGTACCACATCTCTTAAAGAATGCATCAAGTGTGGATGGATCTGCTCCAGTAACGTGATCATCTGGTATAAAATTTAGATTTCCTTTTTTATAACAAAGAATTACTGGTATTCCATTGACCATTTTTTTACTTTTTAAAAAAGAATAAAAATCAAAACTTTCGTCTACGTCAATATCTCCACATAAAACAGTATCTGGAGAAGTAGCAAAAAAGGCATGAACTACATCTTTGATTTTCTGACAAGGTCCACACCATGCTGCGCCTAACTTTAATATCACTAAACCGGGATTATGTTCTAATAATTTAAAAAAAGAATTACGATTAGAAATTTCACTAATAATTTGTTTACCTTGATTTTTTTGAACAATGGGTTGGTTCATTGAATTCGTTTTTATGTAATATAGATCAAAATAATAATTTAGTATTTTTAACTTATTATTTTATGAATAGATGAATAGATAAATAGATGAATATATAACTAATATTTGTAAAAATAATATTAGAATAATATAAATGGCAAGATCTAAAAAAAATCATTCTTCCAAAAAAGGAGGTTCTTTTTTAGGTATGGGTACTTCTTCAAACTCACAAACTAACTCGAATTCGTTATCTCAAGATTTAAAAACGGGTATGTCAAGTCTAGGCAATTCAATCAGTAATACATGGAATAAATTATCAACAAATGTTTCTGGTTGGGTTTCTGGCAAAAAAAATGGCTCTTATTATCCCATGAATAACCAAAATAATACTTTTGGACAAATGGGAGGAAGAATGGGAGGAAGAATGGGAGCAAGAAGAAAACGTAAATCACATTCTAAAAAACAGAGCCAAAAGAGAAAAACAAGAAAAGCAGGAAAAACAAGAAAAGTGAGAAAGTAAAGAAAGCTACAAAAATCAATTGTTCTTTATATTGAATTCATGATTATTTTTTCCAATTCATTTATGTCTATTTCTGGAAGTTGTACATGCGATTCCCAGAAATATTTACAAAACGCCCAAGTAAATTCACAATCAGATTTATACCAGTGATTATATTTAGAAGTTAATAAATCATATAATTCCGGAGGTAATAATTTTAAACTGTGGATCGGTAATACGTAACATAATTGTACCAGAGGATTTACTGGATTGGTATTCGTTTTAGGAACAAATTCCTTGTCAAATACAGGTATAAACTTGATTAAATCACTAAATAAAGGGGGATAACTATATTTATAGGTCCATCTCCAATCAGGACAATCAATTGTATAATATTTGATTGTCCATTCTAAACCTTCCAAATAATTAACGCTTATTTTTTTTATTTCCGTTTCAAATTCAACGTCTGTTTTATTTTTGAAATTTATTTCTGGAAAAAGAGCTTTATAATATCTTTCTTTCCATCCTGATTTAAATGGATTAATATATTTTTCCAAATCACGTTCATAATTCGGGATCGCATCGAATTTTTTAAATATATTTTCAGGAGTATCTATCGGATAATATATTTTCTCTCTTTTATCTCGAAGTTTCATTTCTTTCTGAAAATAATCCTCTTCTAAATCAGCCAAGTATTGGATTAATTTACGTAGATTTTTCCAGTAAATCTTTTTTCCGTCGGTAAGAATACCTTTACTCGACCCAACCGTATCTTTATAAGCATTCAACATTTTATCTACCCCGCCTGTACGAATATTCACTGCTGGGAAATGCGGTAAAAAATCATTTCCCAAGAAAAAACAAAGAAACACATAATCATAAATACGTGTTTGCACATCTTCTCCATTTTGCATATCACAATGAATAACTCTAGCCAATTCCGGAATATCTAATAAATAATTTTCATTCGGTTCCAAGTCTTTATTGATACTTTGAATAAATTGAGGTGTTTCCCGAAAAAGATAAATATCTTTTGCAACAGGTAAATGATTAATAGAAAGCATAATTAAATCGGCATCTAATCCATAAATAACGATTTTCGAATTTTCATGTTCTTCCTTATGTTTACGTATATATTGAAATAATTTATGCTCTCCTTCGCCATATTCATCGGAAGGGGAAATCATTATTTTTTGAACCCCATATTTTTTAGGATCATTAAAATAACTACGTAAACTATCATTTAATTCTTTCATAAAAAGTGTCCCAGGAGTTATGGATGCAGTATTCCATGCATCTATTTTTTTATCTTTAAAAATGTTTTTTGATATTTCTCCTTGATAAAAAGATTTGTAACGTCTTTCTCTCTGTTGGTCAAGTTTTGCTACTGGTGCAACACCATCAAAAGCAATAAATATATTTGTATCTGGAGAAATTAATAGAATGTATTCATCAATTTTATGAAATACATAACGAATGATACTTTTAATATCTGTTTCCTTTAAATTTGAAAAATCAATATTATGAACTGCGTCATAAATAATTGAATTACAGTCTAGATAAAAATGATTGAATTTTGGAGTTTCAGAAAGTGTTTTATTTTTCACTAATTTTTGAATAATATTGGAATGATTTTTAACAATATATGAGAAATAACTTGGAATACCCATTTTTAAAAATAATTGATATGATTGTTACGATTAATATATATATATATATCAAATCTTATCTTTAATACAATTATCCATAATTACAAATAGATGTCAGTAAAAACAAATAATATAATATTAGTATAAGGAATGAATAAAGAAATTGCCAATAATTCAACAATACATCTTTTGATTGATAAAATCATCTTTTTTCAAGATGTTGTTCAAAGGACTATTTTGAATTGTCAAAAAAATAAATTACTAGAAATTATAAATACAAATGATACAAATTTATGTATTGAAAAATTGTTCGAAATTAACACAAAATTAATACTAATTAAGAAGAATATTTCGGATGCTTTAAAAGAAAATAAAAATGAAGAATTCAGTTCAGATGGATCGATTGATGAATTGCAAATTGTTGCGAATGAATTATCGACGATTTTTAAAGATTATGGAACTACGAATTTAGAAGATTTATTGAAAATATGTTTTGGTAATAACACTCTTGAAAAAATAAAAAATAATAATCAAAATAGTGATAATAATACGAATAGTAATAACAATAATGAATTGAATGAAATAACTGAATATGAAAAATATGAATTATTACGAAGTTATTTTCATCCAATTAGTTACAAGGTATTAGTAAAAAAGAGTTCTACTACACCAAAGGAAGAAAACCTTCAAGTATTTCCTCAAGTATTTAAAAAAATTTCAATTGATAATATACTAATTGATGAAAATACACAGACCTTTGATTGTTTTGATTTTCATAGTGATATAAAATCTTTTCATTTAAAATTGAATGGTTTAAAGTTATACATTTCTTGTAATGAAAAAATTATTATTATTAATGGAATGATGGATGATGTAGTAGTTGAATTCATGAATAATAAATATATAGATAATAAAATTAGATTATTATTGACTTCTCAAGTTTTTGATGATTCAAATTTTATTATTTTTAAAAATTTTATTTATTCGTTAAAAATAAAGGATTTTTTAATCAATAATCTAGAAAATTTACACAATATTTTTAATGGATACCAAAGTAATTTAAATTCAATGAAAAATAATACTCTTTCCCAAAACATAAAAGATTTTTTATTTTATGATAATTACAACAAACGTAGAATATTAATCGAACTATTGTTAGATCCGAAAAATAATGAAAATATCTATTTATCTTATTTGTTATATGATTTACTTTCCAATGATACAAATGGAAATATAGATTCCAAGGATCAAGTACAAATCTTTGATAGTTTTACTTGGTTTATCAAAAAGCAATTTAAACATGCGGTAAAAAAAATGATACAATATAACAACGAAATTACGAATTATGATATAAATAAAATTCCTTTGGAACAACAAATATGTTTTTTAAAAGTTCCCCTTCATGTCAAAGAAAAAGCATTAACAAAATTAAAAGAAATTAAATCAAAAGGCGATGATAATGGCTCGAAAGCAAGACAATATTTAGATGGATTATTAAAAATACCTTTTCAAATTTACAAACGTGAGCCTTCTTTGAATTATATGAATGAAAGTCGGGAATTATTTCGAAATCTTTTATTAAAACATGAAAAAAAAATGGTTGAATGGAAAATCACTATTCCTGAAAAAGAAAAATACACAAGTATTGAAATACTTTATAATCTACAAAATATTCTTTTTTTTATTCAAAAAGAAAAAAGAAAATGGAATGAAAAGGTTTTACAGGATTTTTTATTAGAAGGTACAAAAAAAACCATGGATCAACGAATAAATAAGATAAAACTTATTTATGATTTTTATCAGGAAGATTTGAATAAAAAGGATGATATAAATAATGTAAATATTGTAAACGATATTAATCATGTAAAAAATAAGAAAAATTTGAAAAAAAAAATAATGGAAAGTATTTCTTCCCAAATAAAATTGGTAGATGATGTAACAATTGAAAAAATAATGGAAGTTTTTAAATTGAGTGAGGTGACTGGATTAAATGAAATAAATGATTTTGAAAAGGAAAAAAATGATATTTTGAATAAATTCAAAAATATAAAAGAATATTTAAAGGATGTTAAATCGAGTTTAGATAAATCGATATATGGTCATGAGAAAGCAAAAAAACAAATTGAAACGATTATTGCACAATGGTTAAATGGTGAACAATATGGTTATTGTTTTGGATTTGAAGGACCCCCAGGGGTTGGTAAAACTTCATTGGCAAAATATGGATTATCGGAATGTCTTAAAGATGAAAATGGAATAAGTAGACCTTTTTCTATGATCCAAATGGGAGGAGATAGTAATGGAAGTACTTTGCAAGGTCATAATTATACTTATGTTGGTTCAACCTGGGGAAGTATTGTTCAAATATTGATCGATAAAAAATGTATGAACCCAATTATTTTTATTGATGAAGTAGATAAAATAAGTAAAACCGAGCATGGAAAAGAAATCGTTGGTATTCTAACACATTTATTAGATACAACCCAAAATGATTGTTTTCAAGATAAATATTTTTCTGGGATAGAATTTGATTTATCGAAAGCACTTTTCATACTTTCTTATAATGATGTTAATGCAATTGATAAAATATTATTAGACCGTATTCATAGAATAAAATTTAATCATTTATCTTTAGAAGATAAATTGATTATTGTAAATAAACATATCCTTCCAGAAATTTATAAAAAGGTCGGTTTAGAAAATACTATTTTTATGAATAATTCAACTCTTACCCACATTATTGAAGAGTATACAAATGAATCGGGTGTGCGTAAATTAAAGGAAATATTATTTGAAATCATTGGTGATTTTAATTTAAATTTGTTGAAAAAGGATTGTTTTAACAAGATAAATACAAATACAACCGATTCTTTGATTTTACCGATCGAAATAACGATGGAAGATATAAAAACAAATTATTTAAAAGATAAAAATGAGATAAAGTATAAGAAAATACATGGAACTCATGAAATAGGGATCATTAATGGATTATGGGCAAACTCTTATGGTCAAGGAGGAGTTATACCTATTCAAGCCAGATTTTATCCTTGTGATGAATTTCTTCATTTAAAACTTACAGGAATGCAAGGAGATGTTATGAAAGAAAGTATGAATGTTGCTCTTACTTTAGCTTGGAATTTAACAAATGCAAAAAGAAAGGAAGAAATACAACAAATGTATAATCATGGTAAAAATCAATACGGAATACATATTCATTGTCCGGAAGGTTCGACACCAAAAGATGGACCGTCTGCTGGTACAGCCATTACAACTGTTTTATATAGTTTATTAAATGATCAGTCGATTAATTACGAAATTGCGATTACTGGTGAAATTAGTTTAGACGGTAATATAACTGAAATAGGTGGATTGGATTTAAAGATATTAGGAGGTTTGAAAGCCGGTGTAAAAAAGTTTATTTATCCGAAAGAAAATGAACGAGATTATAACCAATTTACCGAAAAGTATAAAGAAAAAGAAACGTTGGAAAATATTTCATTTTGTTCGGTGGATAAAATTGAGGAAGTATTTAAATTGTGTTTTACAAGTTAAAAAGAGAGAAAAGAGAGAAGAGAGAAGGGATAAAAGAGGCAATCAAAAAGAGTTAAATAAATATAATAAGAAAAATATTATCATTTCTTATTATATGAGTACATTTCTATCAAACAATAATCGTCAAAATAAAATAAATTCGAATGAAATGATGGATAAAAAAAACATGAATTACAATCGTATGATTTCAAAAAATACACCCCTTATCTTTTTACAACCATTTAATATCATCGTCTTTTTATCCTTTTTCTCTCCAATTATAATTGCTACCATCGTAACAGCAACTTCATTTATGTCACAAAATGCAAACGGATTTATTTATTTAGGATTTCTTTTAGCAGCCGTAGTTATACGTAGTTTTATTTATATGATAACAGGATCCAGTCAAACGATTAAACATGATGGAACCATATGTAGTTCTATTCAGTATAGTGAATATGGAAATCCGACATTTAGCTCTTTTGTCATCGCGTTTACAATTATGTATATTTCCTTACCTATGTTTATGAATAATAATGTTAATTATTTTGTATTTTCTATTTTGATCGTCTATTTTTTCATGGATGTTTTTATTAAAGTTTTCAAAAAATGTATTACTTCTTATCAAGATTTGGTAGTAAATATTCTTTTCGGATTATCTTTAGGTGCTACCATTGTTTCGTTAATGTATATTGGTGGATCTGGTCAATATTTATTTTTTGATGGTAGTTCTTCATCTTTTATTTCCAATGAAACAAATGGAATAAAATGCAATATGCCTACCAAACAAACATTCAAATGTTCGGTTTATAAAAACGGTCAATTAGTAAATACTACGACAACTTCTTCGTAAATTATTTTTCAAAAAAATCAATATTTTGAACCATCCATTTTTTAAAATCACGAATAATTAAGGTTCTTTGAAAAGTTTCTGTTAAAAGAGCCATATTTCCTTTTGTATTATACACACGTATAAATTGATTATAGGTATCGATTAAATTCATTTTGTTATAATTTTCTAAACCGGCGTGATTAAAAATATTTTTTTTTTTGCGTAAATTTACTTGATTATGAAACATAAAAAAAAGGGTCTTAAAATCTGTTTTTGTTTTATAATGTTCAGGTTTTACTTGATTAAAAAAATGGACTGCATGTTTGGAACATTCTGGACAAGGCAAATAATTACAAATTCTCGTAATAAACGATAAAAGAACGGGTGCTATTTTACTATAATGATCTTCTTTTATTTTTTCTGCAATCGTATGAAAAAATCTCCATATAGGTGGTCCCCAAATTTCTGGTTTTGTCATTACTACTATTTAACAAAATAATAATTTAAATATTACATAAAGATAATATTTTATTAATATTATATTTACTCATTCATTGATTTAGTTATGTCGAAGTATATTGTCGAAGGAAATATTAATTTTTTTGAAGAATTATATAAATCCCTGGAGGTTGAAGAAAAGGAAGAGAAAGACGAGACCTATGCCATTGATACAAATACATGTTTAATTACAAATGAGACCCTTGAAAATTATCATGTTACCATGAAATGCGGTCATAAGTTTAATTATATACCTTTGTATAAATATTTGATTAATTATAAACAGAAATTTAATTCGATGGAAAGTTCTAAACAAAAATTAGATATTAATGAAATTAGATGTCCTTATTGTAGATATAAACAAAAAGAATTATTACCTTATCATAGTAATATAAAAGGTATAAGAAAAGTAAATGGTGTGAATAATGAATATATTAAACCTTATTTTAATAACCAAATACCTTGTTGTTATATGATAGATGGAAATCCCAATATTTGTGGTAAATATTATTCGTCCCAGTTACCAGTTAGTTATAAAGAAAAGGATGAAGGTTATTATTGTTTATATCATAATAAAGCAATGGTCCAAAAAATGGAAAAAGAAACAAAAATAGAAATGGTACAACAAAAAAAGATTGAAAAACAAAAACTTTTACAAGATAAAATAAATGCTAAAGAAGAATTAAAAAAGTCGAAAATGATTTTGAAAAAGAATTTACAAAAAGAAAAGAACGATAAAAAGAAGGTGGAAGAAAAGAATGAAAATATTATTTTGGAAAATGTGATAGAAGAAAATGTAATACAATGTCAAAGTGTAATAAAATATGGATTTAATAAAGGTAATTCTTGTTCGTTTAAACCGTTTCAAAACGGATTATGTAAAAGACATTATCATTTATTAGAGAAAAATAATAGTTGATTAGATCGAATAAAAATGGAGTGAGTTTGAAGTTTGTTTTACACTTGGTTACATTATTTTTAAAATTAAGTAATTCATTTTATATCATATAAAGTATAGTATAAAAATATTTCATTTATGTATTATTTTATATATTTTTATATAATACTTTATATATAAAATTATAATGTTTAAGACAAATGAGTGGTATTTAAACAAAAGACGAAATTATATAAGGTTCATCATGAGATATCGTAGTTTACAAAAATATATTAAAACCAAATTAAATGAAATGAAATTAGTAGAGACTGAAATAAATAATAAGTTAGAAAAAGAGAATAATGATTATGAAAAAATTGGATTGAATAGTATTTTACATTTATTAATTAATAATATTAAGGATGATTTTAAAGATGAAATGTTAGAAACGGAAAATAATACAGATACCACGAATATAATAAATATCACGAATAATACAGATACCATAAATAATACAAATGCAACCAATAATACAAATATTAAAAATAATACAAATAATGATAAAATTCTAGTCATTATTTCTTGTCATACAGATAACGCTTTAAGATTAAAATCAATTGAACTTATTATGCGTTATTTAAAAGAAGTGAAAAATATTGATATTGTGATTGTAAATTCGAAAGGTTTATTATTATCTAAAAATTTAAGAGAACGTTATAAAAATGATTATTTAAAATATTATGAAATTAAGAATGATGAATATTACGGTTTTAGTAAATGGTATTACGGATTAATACAAAATGAATTCAGTAATTATAAATATATTACTTTTATAAATGATTCTATTTTAATTCATCATCCGATTAAACATTTTTTTGAATATACACGTTTTAAAAATGTAGATTTTTTTGGATATAATGATAGTTCACAAGTAAAACATCATTATCAAAGTTATTTTTTTAGTGTAAAAACGGTTGCGATTGTTAACTTTTTAAAATTATTTGATGATAAAAAAAGATTAGTTCGATGTTACAGCGATGCTGTCCAACATTTTGAATTAGGATTGTTTGATTATTTTTCAAATCGCGATTGTTTTTTAAATTTATCTCATTTTCCTTTACATCGAGGAAAAAATATTTTTTTTGAAAATGATTTTTTATATTTTAATTTAAGAAAATATGGACTATTACCTTTTACAAAATTAAAACGAATTAAACCGAATTAAACCGATGAAGATTTTTTAGTAATTCTTTGATATTATAATATAAGTCAAAAACAAACCAAAAAAGTTCTTTGCAAATAAATCCAATATATTATAAAATGTATTTTTAGTATAGTAAGGTAAAAGAGCAGCTATACCATAAAGTGACCAAAAAAAGAAAAAATACCAAAATATTTTTGAACCTAAATCACTTTGTTTCACATAATTTACATAAATTATAAAATAATACATCAAAAATGGAATAAAACCTAACATAATAGCTGTAAAGGTAGGAATTATTTTTGTTTCGCCTAAATATCCAAATATTAACATTAGCCAATTTAAAAATAATACATACGATATGTTCGTTGAATTTTCTAATAATAAATTGAATAATTCTAATTTTGTTGTATCATATCCTTTCTCTCGATGTCTCAAATAAATTAAATAGATAATTAATGTAATTAACATCGTCGGAGTTGTTATTGACCAGTCAATATATCTTTTGGGTGTCACATTTGTGACTTCATTAAAATTATAAACCAACCAAATGTAAAATAATCCTTCGATTAATTGAACGACCACTTCTAACACCAATAGTTGTTTTATTATTAAATAAGGTTTTTCAACCTTGATAAAAAGCGTTCCTATTTCTATTAATCCAGTTATAATTTGCACGACCACGGATAAAATTAATGTAACATAAAAATAATATTTTGTATTCATATATTATTTTCATATATTATTTTCATATATTATTTTCATATATTATTTTATATTATCAATAATGTCATTCACAGATTTATAATGATCATTCATTTCGACAATAGATTTTATTTTTTCATTCAAAAAGGGATAAATAATATGATAGGTTGATGAAATATAAAAAGTCGGATTAATAATTATTATTTTCACTAATTTTTCACTAAATTTCGATGAAATAAGTTTCGATAATTCGAATGCTAGTTCGATTTGTAAAAAATGTTTTAAATTAAAATCAGTTGCATCAAAAATCCATAACCATCTTTTATTTTCCGGAATTTCACTTAACACTCCATCATAATGCTTTAATATACCGAATAGATCAAAATATAATTTTGCTTTTGAAGGACAGGTATAATAATATATTGTATTATCTTTTTCAAAAACTTCAGTTAAAGAATGAGAGAGTGGGTCTAAAGAACATAAAGGACATGTATATTTCATATAAAAAGATTTTATCTATTTAGATAGTTCAAGATATTATTATATTATTATTCATTTTTATTCTTCGTTATTCATTTAGTATTATATAGTAATCAAATTTTATACCTTTGAAGAATTAAATCCGTGCCTTTAGTGCAAATTTGTTCTTAAAGTATCATTGGTTTACAGATTTAAACTCTCCATTAAAAGGCGGTTTTACACCTTCGCACATTTAAAGTGCGTGGCAAAGGTGTAAATCTTCAATTGTGTAAATTATTTATAAAAATGATTTAGAAATAAAGTCGGTAATTAAAATAAGAGTTGCTCTAAATATGACATTTCCTTATGAATTAAATGATATTGATAAAACGAAATATATATCTAGTATTGGTTTTATGAAAGCTTGTGATGAAAACGAAATAATAAATTATCATAATCCTTTTGACTTAACGATTGATTATAATAAACTTTATAATAACGGTAAAGATGGATGTTGTATTTATGTAAAATTAAATAAAATTTACGAGTTTGCGAATAATATTCAAAATATAAATTTTAAATTTATATTAATTACAGGGGATGCAGATGAATGTAATCCATATTCATTAATGGATATTCAAAGTTTTTATAATATTATTAGTGATGATAAAATAATTAAATGGTATTCTACCAATTGTTATGAAAACTTACATTATAAATTTTCACTAATACCAATTGGATTAAATTATCATTGTGACGCTTTATGGAATAATATATCAATAAAATCTCAAGAAAATATGTTAGAGAATATTCGATTGAATTCATTGCCATTTAATGAAAGAAAGTGTTTATGTTATTCGAATTTTCATTTTTCTTTATATAATGAATTTGGAAATCCGAGAAAAAAAGCAATTGAAAAATTTCCATCTGAATTCATTTATTATGAACCAACGAAAATTTCGAAAGAAGAAACATGGGTAAATCAAAGTAAATATAGTTTTGTAGTATCACCTTTAGGACATGGAATGGATTGCCATCGTACATGGGAAGCACTTATTTTAGGTTGTATTGTTATTGTTCAAACATCACCATTAGATAATATGTATGAAGATTTACCTGTTCTCATTATTAATGATTGGACAGATATTACAGAAAAACTATTGGAAGATACTATTCATAAATTTAAAAATATGAATTTTTTATATGATAAACTTACTTTAAAATATTGGGTTGATAAAGTGAAATCGGGTATCTAAAAATAGATAAAGAGAGAGAGTGAGGAATAATGTTTATTCAAATTTTAAAAAGATATAAAATGATTAATTTATAATTTATTATAAAATAATATAATAAATTACAATGGAAACCAAAGAACAATTAGTGAATAAAATAAGGGATTGGGTGAAGATCGACACAGAGATTGCGCAACTAAAAGCTGAGATAAAGGAGAGAAATAATAAGAAAAAACTGATTACTACTGAATTAGTAACCGTTATGAAAACGAACCAAATCGATTGTTTTGATATTAATGGCGGGGCTTTAGTATACAAAAAGAGTGTGGTCAAAAAACCAATTAATGGGAAATCATTAATGACCATTTTACAAAATTATTATAAAACACAACCGGAAGTAGCGGAAGAATTAACCAAACATATTTTAGATAATCGTGAAGAAAAAATAAAAGAGACGATTAAAAGAAAGATTGATAAATGATTGATTGATAAATGATTGATTGTAAAAAGAATATAAATACAAATATAAATTAAAATAATAAAGATGGAAGAAACCTTTTCACAATTTAATTGGAGAGAACAAAATAAATACACCTATTCGATGTTAGAGGACGTTTATTTTTATAAGAATATAAGGAATTTAAATGTATACAAGAATTGTTATCTTTGTATTTATACAGTGAATAATGAAAATAAATGTCCGTTTTTACAGTTTTTATTTTACAAGAATTTATTGACGGATACTTTTTCTTTTTTGAATTATATCAATTATGATTTTAATAATAAGGAAGATTTAATTGAAAAAATAAATGAATATATATTATCATTTTTAACGATCAAAAACGTATTTTCTACCTTATCGAATAATAGTGAATTTATATATGCAAGTGATATTATATTTAAAGGTTTTATCGAGGAGGAAGAGAATAATTATTTATTTTTTGATATCCCAAAATTAAATGAATGTTTTTTTTCGAGTAATTTGCAATTAGGCTTAATCGATGAAATTATGAACCATCAAAAATTGAACGGAAAAACAATCTATTTAGAAATTGTGGATTTTTTTCATAAAAATAGTGAATTTATGTATTTAAAAAATGAAAAGGAAGAGAATTATGAAATCCCGATTGTTGCCTATGTTTCAAAACCAAAGAAACGAGTTGAATTTACGAGAATGTTTGGAGAAAGGACAGAGGAAGATGGAATATTGGGGAATTATTATTATTTCACGAATTACGAAACGGCTTTGAGAAAAGAAGAAGAAGAAAGGATATTGAATAAAGAATATGGCGGAATAGTTAAATTCGCTTTATTTCCGGGGATAATGAAAACGTTTATGAATTCCAGTTCCAATTTTTTGAAAGAAATTGGGGAAGAAGAGAAGAAAGAGTTGGTCGAGGTATATGATAGTTTTTTTTATTTAGAAAAGAATGATGATCCTATTTGGGTAATGAAAGATTATAGTCAACAAGTACCTTTGTTGATTGTAAAATGAGTAAACAAAGGTAAAAATCAAATAAAAAATCAAATAAAAAATAAAACAAGATATATATGAAATTAACGGTTGCAAATATTGTAACTTATGTTGGTATTGCTGTGTTATTGATATATGTAGTAATGGGTATAATGAATTTTTATGGTGTGAGCAGTGAAAGTTACAATATATATATTATTTTTTATGTTTTTTTATTGTTTTCGGTTTTACTATTTAATAATTGTTAAATAGTTTTAGTTTGTTTGAATAAGAAATGTGGTTAATAAAAATATTTTATTCAATTCGTTGCGTTTGTTGTGTGAATTGAATAAACTCAATAAAATAAAAGTAGAAAAGTAGAAAAGTATTTAGAATTATAATTTTTGGATTAATAATTTTACAAATATAAATTATAAAAGATGACAGAAACAATATTTAAGTTTTCAGATGGTAGTACTCACAATTCACCAGATACAACCCTAACATCTAGTTCTTATAGTCCATATATTCCAGCAGGTGGAAGTTTAACAGAAGTTCAAGTCGGAACAATCGTAGAAAGTATAGGAGATTATTGTTTTTATGAACGCACAAGTTTAACAACCGTAACTTTTGATGCAGAAAGTAGAGTAACAAGTATAGGAAATGGTTGTTTTGAAAATTGTTCAGGTTTAACTTCGATCATTATTCCTACATCAGTCGAAACTTTAGGTTCAGGTGCTTTTCAAATTTGCACGAGTTTAGAAACGGTAACTTTTGATGCAGACAGTATAGTAACAAGTATAGGAGATTATTGTTTTAATTATTGTTCAGGTTTAACTTCGATCATTATTCCTACATCAGTACAAACTTTAGGTTCAAGTGCTTTTGCTTTTTGCCAAATTTTAGAAACGGTAACTTTTGATGCAGAAAGTCAAGTAACAAGTATAAGAGATTATTGTTTTCAAAGTTGTTCAGGTTTAACTTCGATCATTATTCCTACATCAGTACAAACTTTAGGTATATATGCTTTTCAAAGTTGCACAATTTTAGAAACGGTAACTTTTGATGCAGGAAGTATAGTAACAAGTATAGGAGATTATTGTTTTGAAAATTGTTCAGGTTTAACTTCGATCATTATTCCTACATCAGTCCAAACTTTAGGTATATATGCTTTTCAAAGTTGCACAAGTTTAGAAACGGTAACTTTTGATGCAGAAAGTCAAGTAACAAGTATAGGAGATAATTGTTTTATTTATTGTTCAGGTTTAACTTCGATTATTATTCCTACATCAGTACAAACTTTAGGTATATATGCTTTTGCTTTTTGCACAATTTTAGAAACGGTAACTTTTGATGCAGAAAGTCAAGTAACAAGTATAGCAGATAATTGTTTTAATTCTTGTTCAGGTTTAACATCGATCATTATTCCTACATAAGTCCAAACTTTAGGTTCAAGAGCTTTTGCTTTTTGCACAATTTTAGAAACGGTAACTTTTGATGCAGAAAGTCAAGTAACAAGTATAGGAGATAATTGTTTTCAAAGTTGTTCAGGTTTAACTTCGATCATTATTCCTACATCAGTACAAACTTTAGGTTCAAATGCTTTTGCTTTTTGCACAATTTTAGAAACGGTAACTTTTGATGCAGGAAGTATAGTAACAAGTATAGGATATTATTGTTTTTATTCTTGTTCAGGTTTAACATCGATCACGATCCCTTCGTTGGTGAATAATATAGGTTCAAGAGCTTTTTATGATTGCACAAATTTAATAACCTTTACATTCGACAACCAAAATACGTTAACATCGGTTGGAACGAGTACATTTAATAACGATCCCGCGATGTCAGTAACGTATTACAACACGGCAAATGAAGCGAATTTAAGTACAGCATCTGCATCATTAAAATCCCAATTTCCATCAGGATCAACATACACCTACAACGCAGGTCCGAGTTGTTTTAACAAGGGAACCAACATCTTAACCGAAAAAGGATACGTAAGGATCGAGGATTTAAAGAAAGGTGATTTGGTGAAAACGTATTTGCACGGATACAAAGAAATAACGAAGATAGGAAAAGGTTTTGGAAAGAACAACAACGCGAATAAACTGCTAAACATGCACATCTATGAAAATGTGAACTTTGAGGAGCCATTAATCATGACAGGTGGTCACTCAATATTAGTGGATGATTTGAGAATATACAAGGAAGAGAATGAAAAGTGGTTTCATGGAGGAACCTATAAGATCGATGATAAATATTTATTGCTGGCAACGGTATCAAAAGATTTTGTAGAAATCAAGGATGGTTCAGAATTCGAATACTACCATTTGGTACTGGAAAATGAAGATGAAAAGGGTCAATACGGAATTTGGGCGAATAATGTACTAACGGAGTCGGCATCGATGAAATGGTTTATGAATGAAGGTTTAAAGGAATTATCAGAAATGTAAAGTAAGAATGATAGGTTTCGTAAATTTTAGATGTTTATTAAATAAAGGTAATTTAATAAATATAAAATGGAATTGATAAAGGAAGAAAAAGGCGAGGTAGTCAGCGAGGATGTCACGAGTGATATTGTAAAGGTCATAACGACGGGCGAGGTAGTCAGCGAGGTAATCACGAGTGATACTGTAAAGGTCATAACCACGGGCGAGGTCATAACAACGGGAGAGGTCAACCCGGGCGAGGTAGTCAGTGAGGTAATCCGAGGCGAGGTAGTCTCGAATGAGTTAAATGAAGTAAAAGAGGATATAGGCGAGGTAATCCCAGTCGAGGTCATAACAACAGGAGATAAAAAAGTGATGAATGTAGTAAGGTTGGAGAAGATAAAGAATATAAACAAAAGGCTCTTTAAAAGAGATAAAAAAAACATCATCTTTGTTTATAGTCCGCCAAAAGTAGGTTCAACATCATTAGTAAGCTCATTACGATTGAACTTGTCGGAGAATTACAACATCATTCATATCCACGACGAAATCATGATCGGAGTGCTAATAAAAACAGATATGGAAGATATAACGATGTCGGATATCATAAACTACAATGAAGAATTAGGAAAGAATGTTTTTGTAATGGATATTTTTCGAAACCCAATCGAGAGAAAGATTTCGGAATACTTCGAGAAACTGTCATCGCTGCACTTTAATAACACAGAGTTAAACTTGAATAAATACCGAATGGAAAAAATAATAGACCGGTTCAATAAAGTATTTGAACACATTTCAAAAGATGATTACTTTTTTGAAAGATATAATATCGAATGTCCAGATCATTTCGACGTAGAAAATAAATATTTGTTGATAGAAAATAAGGGAACGAAATACATAAAACTACGTATGAATGATATCGATGAATGGAATGTAATCCTAACAAAAATCTTTAAAAGTAATATAGTAACAGTAAAAGACCACGAAACGAAAAATAAATCAATCGGAGAATTATACGAAAGGTTCAAGAAAGAATACCGAATTCCTTATCGCCATTACTTGAAAATAAAGGAAAGTAATTGTTTGAAATATTATTATAGTAAAGAAGAAAGAGAGAATTATTTAAAGAGTTGGGAACACAAAACAGAAAAAAAAGAAATAACGTGTTACACAAAGAAAGAATATGATTTTTATTTGAATGTATGTATCGAGAACAAGTATTACAATAATAATATAGAATGGGATCATTATATAGATAACGGTTGTTTATGTATGTTTTGTTCAAAGAAAAGGAAGGAAATTGTAAAAAAGTTAAAAAGCGGGATGAAAACGATCAATGAAAAAATAATACATGATAATGAATTGTTGAAGAGAGAAATAGGATTAAGAATGTCGATAAGTAAACCGAAAAAAATAATAAAGAATAATTTAAATAATATCGTGTATTTATGAAAAGTGCTTGGTCCCTTTTGTCTGTGGTCTTTTAGACCAGAGCCCTTGGAACAAGATTACGTACTTTATTCTCTCGCGAAGCGAAATACTGAAGTATAAATCTATTGTTTGACTGCATGCATGCATGGTCGTCTTTGTTTGTGGAGCGATATATGGTTTTGTCACTCATTTCTTTGTGCGGGGTCCCTTTCGTCCGTGGTCCGTTCGCACGGTTCACCCAGAGCCCCCCCGGGCATCGCCCTTGGAACAAGATACCTAACTTTATTCTCTCGCGAAGCGAAATACTGAAGTATAAGTCTATTGTTTGAACCGTTTAAAAAAACGGTAACGTCGCCGATTGAGTGGAAGATACCTGCGAAATCGTCTCCGAGGTGCATGTAGAGGAGTAAGTGTAAGTGCATGTAGAGGAGTAAGTGTAAGTGCATGTAGAGGAGTAGGTGCAGGTGCAAGTGCAGGTACAGGTACTTGATAGGTAACACCTGAAGATGTATTTGGATAATTATATAATTGATTGGTATTGGGATCATAATAGCTTCCGATATTAGCAATTGTAATTTTATCAGTAAAAAACGAATAACAATTATGTAAAGTATTTTCATAATAAGTGTTTGTACATCGTTCATGATCACAAAATATATCTGCAATAGATACTTTTCTACCTAACCAATCTTCATAATAATGTCGTCTAGATGTTTTAAGTGGTTTTTCAACCGAATGAATATATGAACCACGAACATACCAAAAATTATACCATATCCAACCACAACCTCCAGAAAAAAACCCAATTTTGTCTATTTTTGGAAAAACGGTGAATATTTCTTTAATTTTATGAATATCGTTTAAAATAATATTATAATTATCGTTTTTATTGTGTTCATATGATTTGGCATGGGTCATGCCTTTGGAATGAAAATATAAAATAATGTCGTTGGTTTTATAAAAGGTCTGTCCTAATTGCCATACTTTTAGAATTCCTCGATACTCGAATTCATTTTCATAATAACATTCAATGATAACATTTGGAAATAATTGTAATACTTTTTGCCTAAATTCATTTTCTTTGGATGATGGAATAACTGAAATAATATGTATATTCGCATTCATATATCGAACTAAATTGATTTGATTAACTAACCAATCCAAATAATTGATATTACATAAACAATTGATAAAATAAACGATATGTATATTATAATGAATAACATGATTACTTAAATTAACTTCGGTGTCAATATTAACATAATGTTCATAATCTTTTTTGATTAATATCATATTATAATAATAGAATATAATAAAGTAATATTTTGAAATATATTTATGGAGAGAAATATAGTAAATAACAATAGCGATATATAGTTTTGTCACTCATTTCTGTATGGGTTGTCCCGTTCGTCCGTTCGCAGGGCATAGCCCTTGGAACACGATATCCTACTTTATTCTCTCGCTACGCGAAATACTGAAGTATAAGTTGATTGTTTGAATGATGGAAGGGTGAATGAATAAATTAATTTTGGTAGTCCCAAGCAATAAAAAAAGGAGTAATCCTTTTTTTCTCTCGAATTAAAAATTACAAAGGTTAAATATATATATTTTTATAAGTACTAGATTAATTTATGATATTGAATGATAGAATGGTAATTATATTTATTTTTTATGTAAAACAATTATTGTGCTGGTATATATAATTCGAATTCTTTAAAAATATTAATTTCAATTTGATTTATCTCTTCTCGAGAGAAATCAACGCATAATTCATCAAAAGAGAAATCCGTGCATAAATCATCAAAATTGATTGACGTGTCAGACATAGTATCTTTCAGGGACACTGCTACAAGTTCTTTTTCCATGGTATCTTTCAGGGACACGCCTACAGGATTTTGCGCCACTTTTAATAAAAGTGGTTCACCTTGATTTAACTTATGCTGAATATTACGTGCACGAATGGTATCATACCAATATTCAAAATGCACATACGCAGAATGATAAACCTTGTGATCTTTCCCCATTTTATCCACAAAATCTATATGATGAATCTTACCTATATAATTTCTCTCAAATACTTCACGAATATCCTTATCCATAATATTCGCAAACACACGTGGAATATATAAACTCATATTGTCCATTTTAATTGATTTTCGTTTTAATAATTGTTTTATAATTTTATCTTTGGATAAAAAATAAAAAAGTATTTCAATTTTCTTTGCTTACCGCAGACCCCTAAACCTTACAAACACAACGGCATAATTTCAATATTTTTTTGACGGTTGTATCCTTTAACAAATAATTAACACATAAAACGATTTATGAATACTTTTTTCTCTCGAATTACCAAAAAAGAAACTAATATATATTAAAATTTTGATCTTTGGAGATAAAATAAGGAATGAAATGCCTTTACAAAAAAAAAGATTACCCTGTACTCCCGTACTTTGTAGTGTTTATTTAAATGATATAATATATATGTAAAAACTAAAATGTATTTTTTATTATTTTGATTTATTTTTCATATTCTTCTTCTTTGAATTCTTCTTCGTAAAATTCTATTTTTTTTGTAGTTTCATTATATTTACCTATTTCTTCTTCTTCCATATTGTAGATTACGTTTGTTTTAATTGACTTGATATATTCTGTACCTTCATAGGTGAACTTGGTACATTCATCTTCCTCTTCCTCTTCCTCTTGTTCTTCATTAATAATATCTTCTTCCTTTGTTTCTAAAACCGGGGTTGTTTTTATTTCCGCTTTCTTTTCAGCATCTTTGGCTGCTTTATTTTCTTCTTTTTTGGCTTTCTTTTCAGCATCTTTCGCTGCTTTCTTTTCTTGTTTCTTGGCTTCCAATTCTGCTTCTTTGGCTGCTTTCTTTTCTTGTTTCTTGGCTTCTAATTCTGCTTCTTTGGCTGCTTTCTTTTCTTGTTTCTTGGCTTCTAATTCTGCTTCTTTGGCTGCTTTCTTTTCTTGTTTCTTGGCTTCTAATTCTGCTTCTTTGGCTGCTTTCTTTTCTTGTTTCTTGGCTTCTAATTCTGCTTCCTTGGCTTGCTTTTTGGCTTCTAATTCGGCTTCCGTTAATTCAATATTTTTTTTTACTTTTTTAACCTTTTTTTCTACTTCTGGTTTTTCTTCTGGTTTTTCTTCTACTTCAACTTTTTCTTCTAGTTTTTCTTCTACTTTTTCTTCTAGTTTTTCTTCTACTTCTACTTCTACTTCTACTTCAACTTTTTCTACTTTTTTTTCTTCTACTTTTTCTACTTTTTCTACTTTTTCTACTTTTTTTTCTTTTTTTTCTTTTTTTTCTTTTTTTTCTTTTTTTACTTTTTCTACTTTTTCTACTTTTTCTACTTTTTTTTCTTCAACTTTTTCGATTTTCTTCTCTTCTTCCACTTCTTTTAATAATTCTACAAACATATCCGTTTTCTCATCGATCTTCACTTTCATCCCTTTTTTATCATTGACCAATTTCAATATTTTTACCTCCGTTTTCAAGATCTCACTCAATCTCTCTCTCCATTCTTCCTCATTCATGTTGATACCAAATACTTCAAAGGTTACTTTCATTTTAATCGCGGTTTAATTTATTATTTCTTAAATGTTTACCTTATATAAAATTCAAAAAAGGATTTCAATTTTCTGGAGACGTTTCCAAAATTGTCCTGTAGGGAAAAATCTCCTTACGTTTATGTTTATGAAGTGTCAGCCGTATACCGTAATATTACTCATTTCTTGTACCCCCCCGTTCGACCGTACGCATAATCCCGACATCTCCCCTTCGGGGGGCAACGGACCTTTAAACAAGATATTCTTACTTTTTCTCTCGCGAAGCATAAATATAAAGTATAAATCGAGTGTTTAACTTTCTTTAAAGAGAGAAAATATTGAAATTATACCATTGCAATTTGTAAGGGTTAGGGGTCTACTGTAAGCAAAAGAGAAAAAAAATCAGTAACAATTGTCACCGATTTTTGTGTTTTTATTTAAGAATTTTACAAAAGATATGGATACTAGATATGGATACTAGATATGGATACTAGATATGAAAATATATTATATTTGTTTTTTTCTGTGGATTAAACCATTTTAAGAGTAATAAGGGGTTGTCGAATGATAGGTTGAGGTTTGTAAGTGCCATCAGACTTAAGTTCTTTTACTCTTTGTATTTGTTCTTTATAGTATTTTCCGATATCATAATTGTAAGGAATGTGTAACTGTAAATCTAATGCGTTATCATAATCCAAATTGTAATAATCTTCGAGTAATTGTACCTCTTGTTGATATGGAAAGTTTTCTACATCAATTGATGTATCAATGGTTACACAGTGATAAAGACCATAGATATACTTCATAATTGCTTTTTCTGTGGCACATTTATCATTTTGCTTAATAATTCCCACATAAGCACCTTCTGGAAGAAGGTACTCAAGAAATCCAGGAGATTCAATGTACTTTTCATCAAGAAACATAAACTCTCGAATAAGATTAAAGTTATCGACGTTTTGTAACCATTGAACGGTAGGAATGTTTTTATTCGGAGAAAATGAATGTCTTATAATATTTTCGATAGGAACATTCGCGTCCATTTGGCTCTTTAACCAGTTTTGCCATATGGTAATGTAATCCTCGTTCGCTTGCATTTTCATTGCATATGCTTTGCAAGAAGTGATGGTACAAAAAGTTCCTTCTTGCCACATTACAACATACTCATCTGGTTTTGCTTCAGAAGCACGCTCTTTTGGCAAAGCTGAACCTGGTCTGCCTTCACCTGTACATAGAGAGCATTCACATCTAACATTTACGGAAGGTTCGGAGTTAAGAATTAGTGAAGACATTTTACGGTTTAGGTTCTAAATTGTTAATATGCTATCAACTTTGTCTTGAAAAATCATTTCAATTTTCTGGAAAAGGTTTTTATATGGAGAAAAAATCGTAAATAAAAAACGTCGTAAAATAAAAAACGTCGTAAATAATCCCCCCATTATCTCAAAAAAAAACACACCGATATACCGTTTTGTCACTCATTTCTTGGACCATATAAATAGCCCCATCCTTCTACCGTAGATTTCGAGACACGTTCGACGTACGCATACAGGCGAACAACTACAGGCTAGGGCTACAGCTAGGGCTACAGGACATCGAGTGCAGGGGACACAATACTTTTTTTGCAGTAGCCATGATGTTCAACCAAAAGTATCAAAGATGCATCCACGTTTTCTCTCTTGAGTATCTAAAATGTAATGATCTAAACTTTTTACAGTATCATTTTCAAAATCATTCATTACAAAATGCGAGACAAATACAGATTTTTTTTGTCCAATACGGTGACAACGAGCAATGGCTTGTTCTTCGATCATGGGGTTCCAATTTGGACTAACAAAATAAACTTCATTGTATTTTTGCAAATTCAAACCTTCACATCCAGTTTGAATTTGAATAATAATGATATCATAATCAAGATCATTTAAATGATCTTTCACGATAGGCGGACAAACATATCCCATGGTCTTCGGCATCTTACCATAAATCAATACTTTGATACCACTTTCTACAAATTTTTCATAAAGATACATCATCTCCAAATGATAATGACAAAATATCAATTTACCATTCCCATTTTCTTTCTTACTCATAATTTCAGAAACAACCGCATTCATTTTACTTGTTGAAGAAATCATGTCAGGATTGTAGGTATTTATTTCGCCACTGGAAACAAAATCATCCAAGGTATGTTTTAATAATTTGGGTAAAATACAAGTCTGTTTTGATGCATTCATGAAACGTAAGATGGAACCACGACCTTTTAAAAATAGATTGGCGATGGAAGGTTCTTCTTCTTCTTCTTCCCTTTTTTTCTCTCGATCAACTATTTTAGTAAGTCCAAAATAAGAATGTAAGTCTTTTGAAAAGGACATTTCATTCATATTTGACCAATTTACTTTTTCTAAATGATAAATCAACGGAGGCAAAGGAATACCTACATCTTTTTTAGTACGTCTTAAAATAAATCGCGGTTTAAAAGTATCATCGACTACTTTATCGAGGGGAATTCGTAACATGCAACATAAACTATGGAAATCTTTTTCTCGGTTTTGAATAGGAGTTCCAGTCATTAACCAACGAATATTACTTTGAAGGGAATAACAATCGTTAAATAATTTCGTCTTCGAGTTTCGTAAATGATGGGCTTCATCAAAAATCAAACGGTTCCAATGAACAGAATGTAATAAATTCAATACATTTTCTTCCTTTTTGTTTTTTCTTTTAATAATAGTTTGATAACTCGTCAATACAATGACCGAATTGTTCAACATGGCTAAATTAATTTTTTTCTTAGGTAATCCATGATAAATCAATGGACGATGTCCAGTAGTTTTATAAATTTGTGTAGCCCATTGGTCGATCAATATCACAGGTAAAACAATCAGCGTTTTTCGCATTACATTTGAAATACAAACCCCGATCATGGTAATTGTTTTACCAAGTCCCATTTCATCCGCGATTATTCCTCCACGAAATACATGATCTCGAACATCATCCTCCTCCAAATCTTCAAATAACTCTAATTCATTACGTAAACACCATTCAACGCCAGTTCGTTGATAAGGTTTTTGATCTAATCCCGCATTTTCCAAATATTTTTGAAATAAATCAAGACGTGATGAAATGTTCATGGAACAATAATTCAAAAGTGACAAAAGGGTAAAGGTAAAAGGGTAAAGGTAAAAAGACAAGGTAAAAAGACAAGGGTAATAATTTTTAAAATACTTATCTTGGTTTTGATAAAAAAAGATTTCAATTTTTTATCATATATCTTTCACCCACAAGATACATAATAATAAAATAAAAATCTAAAAATCTAAAAATGTCAAGACAAAGAGACCCTTTATTCATTTTTTAATTTTTGACTAACTTCATCAACTAAATAAATGACTTTATTTTTCAAATCAAATAATTCAGGAACGTCCATCATTTCTTCCATAGTAAAAAGCTCATATTTACATTGAATATATTTGAAAACATATTTATTTTTCTTTTGTAGATAGATATATTTTTGACGAAAATAAAATTCATTTTTAATAAAATCAAATTCCTTATAAATCATAGAGTATAAATGATAATAACACTTTAATTCATAATGAAAAAGAAAGATATATTTTTTTTTATCGGTCGAATAAAGTTTGGGTTTATTACTAACAATTCGAAGGAAATAATTAATTTTTCGGTCCAAAGTAAATCGTTTACCATAAATTTGATAACTTAATTCCAATTGATTAATAAAGTCTTGGTCATACTTTTCTTTTTCTTCTTTTTCTTCATATTTATTTTTATCATCTTTTTCTTCTCTCAAACAGGTATCTAACATGTTATAAAAATAAGCCATTTTGTTAAAATAAATATAAAATAAATGAATACAAAAGTTAAATGAAAAGAGATTATAAGTAAATTATTTTTATTTCTTTTTATTTTTCTTAAAAAATCAAATCAATTTTATAGTAAGGGTAACCCCTAGTCATTGATATTTTATGTTTTTACATTTCTAATGGTATCTACAACAATTTCTACAATCATATTGTGCTTTCTGTATAATATAATTGTTTTTTCTTTGTAAATACTCGCGTGCCAAATATATATTCACAATATAATCTCCCTTTCCCTTTACTCATGAAGAGTGGAAAGAGTATTTATTCCTTGCAAGGGTAACAATTTTCTCTCTACAACAAGGACAATCAGATTTATTTTTCAAGGATTTCATAATACAACTTGTACAAAACTGATGATTACAATTGGTAAGACAAAGATTAAAAGGTTGAATGGAGTCATAACAAATAGGACATTCTTCAACAACGGTTTGGATTTCATTTTCATTTCTTTCAATAAAGGTAATGGTATGCAAAACATTTTTTTCAGAAGCTTCTCGATCCCTTCGTAAATAACGTCGTTGTCTCTCTTGACAAACATAATGAGCAAGAGCATGAGCTAATGTTTCTTTTGTTTGATTTAATTTTAATCCATTATGACTAATAACCGTCATCATTTGAATATCTCGATATGAATATCTTAATATAAATTGAAAAATAAATGGAGGATAAGAATAATAAGGATTATTTATATCCATAAAACTTTCTAATTCATCTTTTAAAACAAAACAACGGGGAGAAATACATTGACGAATGGTATGACCAGGAAGTTGACAAAAAGCACAACAAGAAGAAGACATTTTTAAAATAGATAATAATGAATTGATAATAATGAATTGATAATAATGAATTAATTAATTTTAAAAAACATTTCAATTTTTAGTAAATTATTCAAAAATATATAAAACCCAAAAAATTGAAACATATGATAGAGAATAAAATAATCAACACTAAACCAAGAATACAATAAAAACAAACACAATAAAAAATGATACCTCCAATTCTTTTTATACCAAAGGCTCCTTCCAATATAACACATTCTCAAATAAAAAATGTATTAAATAATTTGAAAATAGGAACGATCAAACGTATCGATCTAGTAAAAAATCATAATCAACCTGAATACCAAAAAATATTTATTCATTATGAAAATTGGATCGAAAACCAAAAAACTCTTTTTATGAAACAACGTTTTGAAGAAGGGAAAGATGTGAAAATTATTTATGACCAAAAAACACTCTTTTTCTGGAAAGTAACGCCTTATAAATATCAATAATAGAATAAAAATAATAGAATAAAAATAATAGAATAAAAATAATAGAATAAAAATAATAGAATAAAAATAATAGAATAAAAATAATAGAATAAAAGAAATGTCAAAAGAAGTAAAAATCACAAAAAATTCAACCAACGATACTTATCAAATAAAATTCCGAAACAATGCAAGAATATTATTTCAATCGTTGTTCGAGTCCAAATTACTTCAACCACATACTTGTACCATTACAGATGAGTATCAAAGCCTTATTATTAAAACAAAATCAATGATGAATTATAATGATTTTTTAATGGATCAATATAAATATCATACACCTGAACAATTTGAATTCAAAAAATATGAGTTTGCAATAAAAATGGCAAATGATTTATTGAAACAATTAAAATCACTTTTAAATAATAAATATACGTTTTATACTTTTTCTCTCGAAGAACTTTTTGTCATAGACAATAATAAATTTATATATTTAAATATTCAACATCTTTTACCAATCAATAAGGATAACAATCCAAATCAAACGATTACATTAAGTGTTCCTTTTTTAAAAGAAAGTCCAAGTGTTTTTTTGTCTCCTGAAATAATGGAATTGAATGAATTACCTTTTTCAATGTCTTACAAAACAATTTATTATAGTTTAGGTAGTTTAATCATTTATTTTCTTTTTGATAAGCATATTTCTTTTTATAAATACAACAAAGACCATACAAATAATAAAGACAACAAATACAACGAAGACACAGATGAGAAAATAAAAGAAATATTGAGACCAATAAAGGAAACAAAATTATATTGGTTTTTAATGAGAATAACCAAAAAAAATCCAGATGAAAGGTGGATCTATTTTTAAAGGTTATACTTATCTACACTTTTCACAAGTTATGAAAAAGGTATGTATATTTGGCTAGACCTTTCGCAAGTTATGAAAAAAAAGGTATGTACATTTGGCTATACCTTTTTTAAAGGTATATATATATATATATGTCAATTGTAGCATTTAAAAAAAAATCAGTCATTCGTTTTGGAGCAAATGTTTCAGGAAAACCACCGGGTGGATATTGGTTACCACAAGGTCCTTTTGGACCAAGTACAGTTTCTCTAGAAAATGCAATTAAATATCCAGGTTCCAATGGCTTTTCAATTAACGGTCCTCATAGAAACGTAGGTTATGTAGGAAAATGGAGTGGTATGTCAAAAAATGGAACACCCTTTCGAGGGGTACATGCGATGGGTAATGGAGGTTTTGGTGGAACATATGCACAACCAGAACCAGTATTCAACGTGAATGAAGTAATTGTTTTAGGAGAACAATATAAATATGTAAAACCATCAGTTTTATCAACCTATGGCATGCTAGCAAAAAAATATAAATGGATCCATTACGGAAAATACCCGAACTATTGGGTGAAACCTATTTATGGAGGTACATTACAATCAGAAACCTCAAGTCAAGGAATGTATTTACATAATTTAACAACAAGTAATATTTGTGTGACAAATACAAATGATACCGCTAAATATGAAGGTTACATAAAACGCGGTGGTCCAACACTTTGTCAAAAAACCGCAGCAAGATTTAAATACAATGATATGGCACGTAATGGTCCTTATACAAAAGTACTTTATCAACCACAAACGTCTTCACAACATACATTAGCCATTCAAAAGAGATGTACAGATCCATTACCTTATCAAAAACCAATCCCAGGTCCAGTAAATGGAAATCCTTGTTCTGCACCAGGATTACCATTATCTTCCAACGCAACGAATTAAAACTTTGTTGTATTCTCTCATTCGATAGTATAAAAGTCAAAAAGGTTTAAAAACAAAGTAAGAAGAATATGAAAAAATGAATGAAAAACAAATCGTAGGATCAGAATTAGAAGAAATCGCACAAAGACTGAATTTAATTTACAATCATTTCATGTATTTGAAGATATTCGTCGATAGTAAAGACGAGAAACTTCATGAGATGTACAAAGAAACCGTTGAAAAACATAATCAAAAAATAATTAAAAACCCAGAAATGATTGATGCCGGTTTCGATTTATTTACTCCATCTCAAGAAAATGAAATAAATATCAATACGAAAAAAGAGACAGAGGAACAAACCATAATTTTATATGAACATACTCCAAAAAAAATGAAACCTTATACTTTAGATTTTAAAGTAATTTGTTCAGCACAAATGGTAACAGATATTGATATTACAACTCAAGAAGAAGTATTATATAATACGGGATATGATATGCGACCAAGATCCAGTCTTTCAAATACAAATTTACGCTTGGCAAATTCAATAGGAACGATTGATGCAGGATATCGAGGTCATTTAATGGGAAAGTTTGATTTAATAAGTCTTGAACCCATTCCAAATACGGATTTTAATAAATTCGGATATGTATTAGATAAATATGTTCGACTTGTACAAATATGTGCGCCCGGATTACTTCCTATCTTAGTAAAGATCGTAGATACAAAAGAAGAATTAGGAGATACAATACGAGGAGTGGGAGGTTTTGGATCAACAGGTAAATAGAAAACTGATTATTCAAAGATATAAAATCGTTGTTTAATATAAGAATAAAAAGAAAGTCAATCGAATGAAAATTAATTTTTCTTTTATTAAAAAAAAAATAATTAATTTAACCAATTTTATAAACATAAAAAATGTAATGACAAATATAATTATTTTAACAATCATAATGATAATTTTTTGTTCCAAAAAATGGATCGAACCATTTATAACCCCACCAAATACAAATAAAAAACTGGATCCAAATACGACCACGAATAATCAAACTTACAAAGCGACGACTTGGAAACCAGAAACATTATATAATTATCTTTTAACGCAAAAAACAAATAATGAAAATGTAATTTATGATCCGATTATTCTTCAACAGAATGCTACACAAGAAGAAGCAGAATATTTCTTAAAGAATGGATATTGGTATTGGTCAGAAAAAACAAAACGTGAGTATATCGATAAATTGAATAAAAATACGATCGTAAGAACTTTTCCAAAACAATCGCTTGAAATTTATCAGAAGATTTATCCAGAAAAAACAATTCAAGAAATATTATATTTTAATAGTCCAGAAGGTGAATTTGTTCTTGAAGATACGATTTATAATGAAAATCAAAACAAAGAAAAGGCACATAATAAGGGAATGGGAATATTTGGATTTACTTCAGGACTTTTGAACGAAGAATCAAATCAAAGGATTGGTTGTCGTAAATTAAAAAGAGACCAAACCAGCGAGCCTTATTTAATCATACCAAGTAAAGGAACTTATTCTCAAGTTTTACCGAAAGCGAAAAAACTAGATTACAGTCAAATTCCTGAACTAGTAAATGGGTTTCAATATATAAATGAAGTTTGTAATCCTTGTTCTTTCCCACCAGAGAATTTGTGTAAATTTAAAATAAATAAGACATAAATAAAAAAGAAACAAATAAATAAGACATAAATAAATAAAAAAGACATAAATAAAAGATAAAAACAATTTAAACAATAAACAATTATAATAATAAATATGGAAACAGAAACTCAAACTCAAACACCTGTCCCAACCCAAGAAACTCCGCAAGTAAAATTAGTAGATATACCTATTAATAATGAAAATATGGCACTTAATGTGATTATTTCTTTTGTCTGTTTAGCACAAAAAAGAGGTATATTTAGTATTGAAGAATCAGCAAAAATTTGGGAGTGTGTTAAAAAATTCCAAAAACCATAAAAAAAATAAAACCCAAAACAAAACAAAATAAAACCCAAAACAAAACAAAATAAAACCCAAAACAAAACAAACAAAGTTAATATATTTATTTTGAACATAAAATAAATATAAAAAATAACAAAAAAAATAAATATAATAACAAAAAAAATAAATATAAAAAATCGCTCTGGATAGGTTTCGAACCTACGACCTTCTGGTTAACAGCCAGACGCTCTACCACTGAGCTACCAAAGCATGAAATATTACCACGATAAAGGTAGTAATATATTTTTATACACTAGAAGGGAATCGAACCCCTAGCCCAACCTTGGAAGGGTCGTATGTTACCACTACACCACTAGTGTCTCTCCAGAATTGCTAAAATTAAACGAGCGACACTCGAATATTTTAGCTAAATCTGGATGAATGAACAAAATAATGAAATACTATTCACCCACTAATTATATGAATAATTTAATCTTTAAATTGTTTTTTCATCAATCACTATTTTTTTAAAGGGACTTAAAAAAGCACTTTAAAAAAGAAATAAAATATTTGAAAATATAAATAAAAATGATTATTTTATATGATTTTTTTATTTTTTATATTTTTTTAGTAAAAATATTATTTGTTTTATTTTCTACGCTAGAATTATTTTACAAAGAAAAAAATAAAAAATTAGAAGATAACGAAAAAGAAAGCAAAGAAAGCAAAGAAAATGAAAAAATCATTGATAATTTAGATTATTGGAAAAAAAGATTTGAATTTATTTACATAATTTGTATGTCACTTTTACTACTCTATTTATTTTATCCTTACCAAAAAACACACCTATTAATTACACCAAAAATAAGATTATTAATTTTCTTATTTGCCTTTATTCTTATTACCACTTCGAATTGGGCATTATTTTTCAAAGAACCTTCTCTCTTTATTACAATTCAGAAGATCTTAGGAAGAAATATTCATCATTAACGTTTCTTATATTTATAATCTACGACGTCTACCTAAATAAGCCGCAGCAGAAGTTCCTACCATTCCATAAGCACTATGTGGCTTATAAATATAATTTTTACTATAAGTATAACATAACGTATTACTACAATTATTATAAGGTACGTTATACGGTAAAAGAACCGTGTCGTACATACTACTAAAATAAGTTGCTCTTCCTAAAAGATTAGACGGATAAGAAGGTGAAGTCGAAGTTGATTTCATATTTAAAACCATCGGCATACTAGTGATCGTCATTTTATATATATATCCATTTTTTAAAAAGTGGAGCAAAATAGGAAGACAAATTATTTACCACCACAAGAACCACAACCAGGGCGAATATTATGAATACGTTGAATCATGGAAGAAGATAAAGTTAATTTTGGTTTAGGTATTGAAACTTCAACTTTAGGCGGAGAAAACATGTTTGAATAATAACTTCCGTTGGAAATTTGCATACCCATTTTTTTAGCAGGCATATTTATTTATAAAATAACATTATATTTTTATAATTGAAATAAATGTTTAAATGATAATTTAATTTTTTGCCTAAATAATGAAAAATCTACGAAATAATAAAAAATTTACTAAATAATGAAAATCTAGTAAATAATGAAAAATATAAAAATCATAGAACAGGAAGACAATTACAACCGTTAATAATATTTGTTTTAACTGTTTTTCCACCATAAATAGGAAATGCGGGATTAAAAGGAACATTGGTTGCAAATCCAGGAGGTATAATTCCACTACGAAGTGGTCCTTTTCCTTTTAAACGATTTAAATAACGTTCATAAGAATTATGTTTAATATCTACTCCAACACCACCAGGAGACATGGCTCCAGGTCTCATTCGAACTAAAGATCGTTTTAAACTATTTCCCCCATAAGTAGAACCGGAAGAAGTGACTACTTTTTGAACATGTGGTTCTTTACGATCACTCATTTGGTTCCAATTGACACGTGGAGGAGCTAAATAATAAGAACCACCAGAAACAGGTATGGTTTGGTAATTATTTTCAGGTCTTTGATATACATTTAAAGCACCTAAATTCATCATGTATTCAGATGAAGGAACACGTACTTGATTTTGAATAACCTTTAATGTTTGATATAATACTTCAGGTGAATTTGAAGAAAAATTGGTACAAAAACGACAACCTGTTTTTAATAGTTCTGCTTCTCTCAATTTATTGCATTTTCTAAAATCTCTTCCATTTAAAATATATGGTTTTTTACAATCTTTAATTGTATTTCCGTAGATACTGGTATATGCATTATATAAAAGTTCTCTATCATTATTTTGAATATTGTTAATGTTATCAGAAATAAAATTAGTAATATTATTCGTATTTTCATTCATAATTTCGGTCATTTATATTATATATCCACTTTTTAAAAAAAATCATACAAAATATATTAATGAAAAAGAAAGAGAGATAAAATACTAAAATAACAATCTTCACATAATAAAACAACAACATTCTTTTTCGATTTTTTTAATAGTAACATCGGTTTTCAGTAATTGCATAGATAAATCAGCGATTTTTTTTATAGTATCAATTTCCATTCTAGATAAAGGTAGAAAACCACAATCAAATAAAGTATCAATGGTTATTTGAACTAAATGTAAAACATCCATATTTTGAATTTCATTTTCAATCATATGTGATTTATATATTTGAGATAAGAACAAAATAATATTTGGTACATCATGTAAATCAAGTTTGCCATCATCAATAATATCATATAAAATTTGATTTATTTTGGTTCCTTTTTCTGGATAATGTAAAAATAAATGATGAATATAATTTACTTCTTCCACAGATATTTTGAGAGAAAACTTATCATTTTGTATATTTTCTTTTAACAAATCATAAAAAGAAAGTTGATAATTCATTTATATATTCATTTTAAAAAAAGGATAACAAATATTTATATCGAAGAAATCAAAGAAATGGACTAGATCGAATGAAAAGCCAGAATAAATTTACACCTTTCATATATCATAATTCGTCAAAGGCAATTTATCGGTTGCAAAGGTGTAAAAAATTGAATATTAATATCTTTTTCATTAATATTAAACAAAATAAAATGGAAATCAATCCTCTACAATATATAAGTAAAATCAAAAGAAAACCGCTTGTATGCAAAAATTGTAAAAAGGAATATAAATCAAGTACAGAATTAAACAAACATAACTTGACGTGTGAAATAATATATAAACAAAATATAAATGATCTAACAATTGAGACGATCCCTAGTCAAAAACAACTGTATCAAATTATACAAGAATTATTAATAAAACAAAAAAAAATGGAAGAGAAAATAGACCAATTACAAAAATGGGTAGAAATTAAAAAGAAAAAAATAAATATAATTGATTGGTTAAATCATCATCAACATCCCTATTATTATTATAAAAATATGATTGATTTAATAATAATTGAAGATACAGATATTGATTTTATTTATAAACCAGATAATTCAATGATTGATCTTATTCTTCTTTTATTAGAGAGAAATTTATATGAACAACCGTCCGTTCCACTTTTTGCTTTTACTCAAAAAAACAATACGATTTATTATTACGACATTTCCAATAATAATGTATTATCCAGTTCCAACTCGAAAACTCAAACATGGAAAGAATTACCAAGAGAAAAACTGACTTCTTTCTTAAATCAGGTACACTCCAAGATACTTAATACATTAATGGAATGGAAAAAAAAACATAATGATTTTATTCATTCAAATGATAAAAATGAAGTTCTTTATTGCAAAATGATGGGTAAATTTATGGGAGTCGATTTTAAACAAAGTCATATTATCAATAAAATTTACACTTCGATTTATAACAAAATAAAAACAGAAAAACAAAATTTCGTAGAATATGAAATGGATTTCTAATCCACTTTTTAAAAAAAGTGGAGCAAAATCCAATGAAAAATCCAAGGAAATATTCAAGGAAAAATCTAAATAAAAATCCAATGAAATATTCAAGGAAATATTATTTCCATTTTTTCCTTGGATTTTTGCTCCACTTTTTCCAAAAAGTGGATTTATAATTGATAAAAAAATTTACATAGAAAATAAAAAATAAAGGTACCATTTAATTCTAAAAGAGCATGAAATGGAAATCCTGGAACCATCTTCAACATGTTGTTACAATTATATTTTTCATTATAAAAAATAAACATAATCGAAAAACCTAATAACAAAATGGTTATGATATAGGATTGTTTGTTTTTTGGAATATATTGATAATAGTAAATAAGTATGGAAAAAAAGATGATCATTGACGATGAAAAATAGTAAATGAATGATAAAAACATAAAAGAATAAACATCAAAAAAAAATAAACATAATAAAAATATTAAAAAGTATGTATTTGGCACTTGATGAGTATAATGATACAAAGTTAATAAATAGAATATGTTAATTATAAAAGCGACTGAATGTATCATATTTATTTGAATATAACTAGGTAAATGAATAGCATGTGAGAAAGTATGTACGCATTCAAAGGTAAGTAACGATAATAGTAATAAAAAAGGATACGTATTTTTAGTCTGAAATAAAAAATAAAGTATGACAAAAATACTTAATACATTTATAAAAACAGAATAAGGTTGTGCGATACCTTCTTTTTTGGGTGTTTCACAAGTAGAAAAAGGAAATATAAAATCATCGCCTTTTCTTTTTTTTCTTTTTTTTTTTTCAATATTATACATATTATACATATTATACATATAATATGTATATAATATCTTTTTCATACAAGAAAGTCTAATACACAATGACACAAAATTGAATATATAATTTTAAATGGATATAAAATAAATTAAACAAATTAAACAAATTATATCAATCAAATCGTATAATAAGAAATGACAACCACAAACACCAACACCCCAACAAACACGACTTCTTATTTAGAACTTATTATTGGTCCGATGTTTTCCGGAAAGACATCACGACTGATTGAAATATATAAACAATGTAAATTTTGCAATATTCCAACATTAGTAATCAATCATTCCATCGATACAAGATATGACCAATATTTATTATCAAATCACGACAAAGTCATGATCCCTTGTATTCAAACAACACAACTTACATCCCTTATAAATAATCAAGAATTAGAAAAAGCAGAAGTAATTCTTATTAATGAAGGTCAATTTTTCGACGACTTGTATGATTGTACAGAATTATGGTTAAAAGAAAATAAAAAAATTTATATATCTGGATTAGATGGGGATTTTGAGAGAAAAAAATTCGGTCAAATTATTGATCTTATACCATTATGCGATAAAGTGACAAAAATGACCTCATTATGTTCCATATGTAAGAATGGAACTCCGGGTATTTTCTCAAAACGAATAACAAAAGAAAAAGAACAAACAATTGTAGGTTCAGATAATTATTTACCTGTTTGTAGATATTGTTATGAAAATAAATAATAAACCCACAAACCCACAAACCCACAAATGATCAAATCATTTAATCATGTAAAAATATAAAATTATACAATGACCGATACAAAATATCCAGCTCCTCATCCTTTTTTTGAATGAGCATTTCAAGATTTATTTTATTACGATAATTATTTTTTTTTAATATGTGAATAAAGTCTTTATGTTGTTTCTTGGTTTGACTAAAATCAGTCATATTTTCATTTGAAACATCAATATTATGTATGATATCTTTATAATTATAGATCTCATCGATATCATCATTTTCCATCATAGCATTTCCAATATCTACCATCATTTTAATATTTTTATGATTTATTTTTTTAACTAATTCTCCTGCTTCACGAATGGTGTTAATATAATTACATCCATATATTTTACTGTTTGGTTCAACACAAATGGTTAATTTATTATTTCCAATATAATCACCTAATTCATTAAAAAATTTACAAAATATTTCGTCATTATCATCATTATCCTTATGATTATCCCCATAATTATCCCCATGATTATCCCCATGATTTATATTCAAAATTTTTCTATTTCTAGGACAACCAAAGACAAAAATACGAACATTATTTAAAATTCCATAATCTACTACTTTTTTTAAATGATTTAATAGTAATTCGTAGGTATTTGGATCAAAAATATTCAAATCATTTAGTCCATAGGTAATGGATTGAAATGAATATACATTGATATGATTGTTTTTAAATACATCCAAGTCCATATTTGACAAGTTTTCCCATTGATCGATGAAAGTAGTAGGAGCAATTTGAACATTTTTAATATCAAATAATTTTAATATACAAGCAAACTGAAATTGAGATATATTTTTAATACAAATATTCGAAACAACGAGTTGAGATTTATCTATTTTATTAAATTTTAAAAATAATCTTAAATTATGTAAAACAGACATTTTGTCCCGAACATATCCTGTAACGGTAGAACCAAACAAATCACTATATTTCGTTTTCAAATTATATACAAGTTTCGATTTATTTTTGAATTCTTCGATTGGATAATCAAATAACTTTATAATTTCCAAACTTGACAACGGTTCTGTAAATAAGTTACAGAGAGGTATATTATTTTTTAGAATGATATCGATATCATTTTTTAACCAATTCAAATCATACCACTGAAAAAAGGTATCTTTTGAAATATTTTCGATTTGGTTCTTGTTGATTAAATCATAAATTATATTTTTTTTCAACCCTTTTCCAAATAAAGCAGGCAATCGAATAATATGAAAATTCTCAAACTGTTTTTTTACAAAATCTTCAAATAAATATCGATTGATCCCATAAGTATGATTATTAAAAATATCACAGTCATAATCTTCATTGATATCGGCATTTGTATATTCATAAACATCAATCGTACTTATTAAGATTATTTTTTTGGTTTTGATTGTTTTTAATATCTTTTTAATACTTTCAATAACACTCGTATCTTCCTCTGGAAATTTATTAGCATACCATTTTACAGCAGGAATACCACAAAAAAAGATTTCATCAAATTCCATATTTTCAGCATCATGAAAATTTTTACTATTATAAAAATAATCAAATTTGTAAAATTGAAGCAGATTCGAACCTACTAATCCGGTGTATCCAACAATAGCTCTTCTTGTCATTATAATTATTGATAATATTAATAATTATAATTTTTGAACTTATTCTATAACTCTTCATCTTCATTCAAATATAACTCATTCAAATATTTTGTTATATATGTTTTACTATCAACGATATCTGGATGCCAACTACTACTACATTTATCCTCAAAATCCATATGATAATATTTTTTTACAGAAGGAAAAATTGGCATTTCCCAATCTTTTAAACCAAGATCTAACACCTTTATATTTTCCATTTTATCTTCTTCTTGATAGATTAAATTTAATTTTTTAAAAATTAGCATTACTAATTCATTCAATAAAATTCCTGTAGGATGGTTCGGATTATGCCATAATCGAACTTTCATGAAATTATTTTTAATAAAATAAAATAATTAATCCTAATCCTAAAATTCAATAATTTAAAAAGTAGATAAATTTCTATCTTCTACGTATTGAGCAGAAAGATTATTACTACCATTCTCATATTTAAATTTTTGAAATAGATTTTTCTCTGGCAATATATTTTCTAACACAGGAATAGGAATAGGAACAGCAACTGGTATTTCTGAACCAGATAAAACCAAAACCGATTGATCCGAAAAAGTCTCCCAAAAATTCATCAAGTCATCATAAAATACTTTTACTTTTCGATTAATTTTTATTTTTGTAGGATCAAATGAATTTAAATACAATCCTTCTAAGGAACGAACCCGTGACAAAGCGACATAGGTTTGTCCACATTCGAAAATTCCACTTCCAATATCAATTTCAGCAATATCTAGAGTAGCCCCTTGGGCTTTATGAATGGTTAATGCCCAAGCCAAAATTAATGGAATTTGACTAATCCCTATACCAGGAATATTATCACTTATCCAATCATGACAAACCATAATAACATCCTCATAGATACCTTGAAGATAGAAACGAACAACTGGTAAAGGTTTTCCAAGAATAATACTTACATCTACCACGATCCCTTGACTTCCATTACACAAAGTAACCGTTTTACCATGAATAGTAGTCATTTCTTTATTGACTACACACATTACTTGAGCGCCTATTTTTAATGAAAGTATTTGGATACAAGGTAAATTACTTGACATATAGTCCAATTCCGTTTGAATATCCCGAATATCTATATCTTTTTTACGGGCTTTGTCAAATTCGCTTGTGATTTGATAATCATTCTCTTTTTTCATTTTAAATTCATAGGTTTCACCAGAAAGTTTATTCATTTCTAAAAGATTTACCGTATCTACTTTATGTCGCGTAGGAAATAATTTGGTAGGACGAATATTATTCGTTTCATTCGACATTTCTCTATTTACATGTTTCATCAACAATTGACAAGTACTTTTTTTAATCACCCCTTCGCGAATTTGATTTAATATATTACAATAAGTCATATCTTTTTGACGAAATATTTTGGTCAACGGAATTTGATTTTCCTTTTCAAAAATAAGATTCCATTCTTCACTTTCAAAACAAAATCGAGAAGTATCCATTTCATCATTATCTCCAACAGGGGGTAATTGATAAAAATCACCCAAAAGAACCACTTGAATACCACCAAAAGGTTTGGAAGGACAATTACGAACTTTTTTTCCGATTTGATTTAACATATCAAATAGTTTCAAGGAAAGCATACTTACTTCATCGACAACCAAAATATCGGTTTTTCGCCAAACGTCGCGTACGGCACGCATCGAATATTTCTTTTTATCCATAATACGTTCAATATTAAATTCAATTGTTTTTAATCCTAATCCAATACCTGACCATCGATGAAGTGTTTTTGCTTTACAACCAAGAAGTAATGAAGCACATCCAGTTAAAGCAGTAACTTGAATATTTTTCTCTCTTTGTATAGCATTTTCATAAATTTTTTTAATTAATTCAGATTTTCCAGAACCACCAGGTCCAGTAATAAAAACATTTTCTCCTTCTGTAAATTTTTTAAAAGCGTATTGTTGTCTTTCAGATAATTCAATATTCGTAGAAGAATTCATAATAACCTTTTTCTTTTACTCAATCAAACAAGGAGGAAATCAATTTTTTCAGAATGAAAAAGATGAAAAGGCGAAAAGATGAAAAGATGAAAAGATGAAAAGGCAAAAATCAAAAATCAAAATAGATAACAATATTAACCAAAATAAAGAATACACGATTTACCAGATAGAATAATACTTGGGGAAACAATCACTGGAAAAAAGGTATGATTATAAACATCTAAAATAACATCACCAGTATGATTAATATCATTATATACTTTCAATCCATAATTTGGAGTAATTAAATAAGCATGATCTATATTAGCGATACTAATTGAAACATTATTATATATCCCTTTTAAATAATTATTACCATGAAGTGTATCGTTTTTTGGTAAATCAATATTGTTACTATAATAATTATTATAATCTACCATGGAAGAATAAATAGGATAAAAAACATATTGAGAAGAGGAATTGATTTGATTTAATAGATAAATTCCAGAAACATTTTTACTAGAGATTGAATTATTGAAAATGGTATTTCCAGACATATTAATATTACTTTCAAATACTAAATTTGAATTGGATTGTGTTTCACTTTCAATAATATTCGATGATAAACCAATACGATTGGAAGATGTCAAATTATCACTATTGGTATAATGATTACGAACAATATTATTTGATGCAGAATAATTTATTCCACCATATTTTCGAAAAGCCATTTACATTAAAAGATTATTTTATTTTGTTAAAAAGAAACCTCAACAAAAAGAAACCTGTAAATTTATACAAATTTTATTAGGTTTATAAAAATGAATGATCCTTTAGTAAAAGTCTTCTATTAAACGTTTATCTAATGACGTATTTACACTTGGCATACTTAATAATTTTTCTATTTCTTGATTATTCATTTCAATATGATATTTTTCTTTTTTTCCGTTTTGGTTCATGAATACATTTACCTTTGCCTTTTCTCCATTATAATCCGAATTCCATTCTAAATTATTTTCATGTTTTACGGAATTATTCAAGGTAATTGTTTTTAGTAATCCTTTAGTTTGAATTTGAACATTTGTTCTTTTTTTTCTGGATTTTTCTCTCTTTTTTCGGAGACTTTCTCTCTTTTTATATGTTTTCATACTATTTCGAACCATGTCTTATAATATTATATTTGAAAATAAAAAATATAATATCATTTATAAATAAAAATATAACCTTACTCAAAAATGGAATTAATTATTGAAGAGAAGTTATTTACAGATGAATATGAGAATGAACCGCAAGGATTAAATCCATTTAAAGATTTTAAATTACCTACTTTTACAAAAAAAATGCCGCAACAAAAAGCAGAGCAAATGCAACAGCAACAGCAACAGCAACAGCAACAGCAACAGCAACAGCAGCAACAACAACAACAACAACAGCAGCAGCAGCAGCAACAGACACAGCCACAGCAACAATCACAACAAATTCATAATAAATATCATGCGAGAGAACCTTTTAAACAACCATCCTACCATCAAAAATATCAAAAGACATATAAAATTCAATCCCAACAACCACCACAACCACAAAAACCATCAAACTTTTCTTATGATCATATTTTAAATTCTTTAAATATGAAAGTAACCGATGGTAAATTAGAATATTTAACAAATGCATCCTCTTTGGAAAAAAGTAAAAATAAAATCATTAATCATTATTTTCAAAATCAATCGAATGTTCAAAATCAACAAAATCCAACCCAGATCCATAAACCACCCCAGAATGAAAATATATCGATTACAAAAGAAGAACATCAAAAAAGAGTAATGTATTATTATTGGCAACAACAACAAGCAAGAAAGAGAATTGCACAGATAAAATCAAAAAAAATGTTGTACCCTACAAATAATATACAAATTAGTAAAACAAAATTTAATTCTTTATCTTTTGGATAATAAATGGTAAATCATAAAAATCTAATTCGAGTTCAAATTTGAATTCTTCAAAGGTGTAAAAGGATCCATTAAATTTTTAATGAAAGGGTTAATATCGAATGGATCCGTTAAATTATGTTTCAAATAAAAATTACAATCACATAAAAATTTAAAAAAACTTTTATTCAAAATTTCGGCATTCGTCATTTCTTGCATAAACATTTGATCAATAATTGAAAAGGCGGATTTTAATAATAAGATTTCATTCACTAATTCTCTCTTTAAATGAAAAAGTCGAACTAACCGATAATTATTTTTTCGGTATTCTTTGGATTTATTTGAATATTCTTTATTATGGTGATGAACATATCGAATTTCATTCTTTACATTTTTCAATTGAGTAATTGTTTTCTTTTTATAATCATCAATTTTCTTGATAATCGAAAAAATATTTGTATTATACATTACTGGATAACGCATACGGATTTCGTGTGGAATAATAAATTGGTTCATTTCTTTAATTTCAGAAATCTTTTTTTCAATTTCTATTAATTTGTCCATTACCTTTTTTTCCAATTCTTCTTCACAATTACTAAATGCGTTTTCTTCTCCTTCTGAACTATGACAACTATTATTCGAACTATGAATATTACTAATCAAAATATTTTGGTTCATCCCCAAAACCATTTCTTTGTTATCATTTTTCTTATTTTTCTTAGAACAACGATGAAATAATAAAATGGATCCAGACATGAATTCTATTGCCGTTTGTAATTTATCATACTGATGTGACGATATTTTATGTGCTTCTGAAACGGCATCTAATTTAAAATAATTTACTAAAGCTAATAAAAAAGCAATAAATGCATTTACAATCGAGATTGACCATCCTCCCCATATATATTGTTGTTTAAGGACAACGGATAAAACACTTGCTGCACTCGAGAGAAAAATAGCGGGCATCATTAATAAATTTAAACGCTGGTCGCAATAATATTTCGATTCCATATAGATTATTTTTTGACCCTTTAAATAAGTAGCCAATATATCAAGTGCACTTGAATAATGTTGGTTCGTGTCAAAATAATATTTATTTATATTTCTCTCTACGTCTTCATAATTTAATTTTTTATAGGAATGAGGAATATTCAACTCTTTTAAATTTACTTCTAACAAAGAAGAAGAGTTGTCATTCTCATGATTTGTTTTAGGAAGGTCATTTTCTTCCTCATCATTACTGTCAGTTAAATCACTATTATAATCAATGGTTATATTTTCAATTTGTTTGTCTTTATCTTTTTGGCTCGGGATAATCATTCGTTTTGTTTCTTTCACATTCATTTTTAATTGATTGAAAACATTTTTTAATAAATAATTCATTTCTTTTTCTTGATTTTCGTTTTCTGATTCATAGTCACGATGGATACCATTTTCTAAATCAAATATCATATTATAAATTAAAGATATTATAATCAAAAGATCATAAAATGAAATAATAATAATAATGAAATTATTTATTGATATATTATATATTATATAATGGTTCAAACGAAAAAATTACGTAGATCTCGATTAAGAGGTTGGTCAAAACAACAACCAGGATATCATCAACGAACGATGATGCTTGCTAAATGTGGAAAAAAATGTTTTCTAGGACCCAATAAAACATTTCCTATTTGTACAAAAAATACATGTAAAAGGAATAAAAAAGGAGTATTAGCTGCATATATAAGAGCGCGTGAATATATGACAATACAACCTAAAACTAAAAAATATCAAAGTATTGCAAAAAAAGCCAAAAAGATGTTATAAGGAGGAACGAACGATAAGGAACGAACGATATTTTATGGATAACAAAACCAAAAGAAAATTGAAATATTTTTTTCATAATTTTTAAAAAATATAAAAAAAATAAAGACAACATATATTTAATTTGTACGTTTCAAAAATAAAGATTAAAATGGAAACACATGTAGAATGGGGACAGTTTGTAGAGTTAGATTTAATTACATCGTCAAATAATATATATTATAAACCAAAACAAAAACATAAACATAAACATTATCATCCTTATTTACAAACCATCCAGGAAGAACAAACGCAACAAACACAGGAAGAACAAACGCAACCAAACGAACAAATTCAAATCCAAATACAACAACAAATCCAAGAACAAACACAAGAAAAAACGCAAACAAACGATATACTTACCGTTTCTCTTCCTTTTTCTAAAAAAAAAATGAGAATTTATATGAAAAAAAAATCACTATTTATATATTCTTCTTTTACAATTAGTTTATTATGCTTAATCATAATCTTTTATTTATAAACCATATAATTGGGATAATTATTAATACCGCATGGACTATTCCCAAACAATAGTCCATCGGCATCAATCCGATAAGTTAAATAAAAAGTACTCGATGGATTAATGGTTGTGGGTGTTACTGGATTAGAAATCGGATAAAGAGTTTGTAAGACATTCACACCATGTAAATCCATTTTTTTAATTAAATTATTATTCAAAATTGTCGGATCATTTGAATTTGCACAAGGACATGGACAACAATAAATATTTTGTTTTTTAAAAAGTGTGTAATCACTAGCATTAAATTCAGATGTTAATGTACCAAATGTTCTTTTGGCTTGTACAAAAGGTACTCGAAAAGTCATATCTCGTTATAATAAGAATATATTTATTTTTTTTAATAATATAATCAATCGTATCCAAAAGAATGTTAAATATCCCAAAGTGTCTTTTTCGATGTTTTTGTTTCTTCAAAAAATCAAAACATCCTTATTCAAACATCAATACAACCATCGATCATAATTTGACAAACCATTCATCCAGTATTACATCTTCACTCATTACTCCACTTACTCCCACTCTTACTCCTATTTTATGGAAAGATACGGTTCCATTCATTCCCCCAATTCAAGGAGGACAAGTCATTAAAGTATATGATGGTGATACATTAACAATTGCAGTAAAAATGCCTTATGAAAATTCACCTTTATATCGATTTCCAGTAAGGTTCCGTGGAATAGATACTCCAGAAATTCACGGGAAAGATGAAGATGAAAAACAAAGCGCTATTTTTGCTAGAGATGCTGTTTCAAATATGACATTACATAAATATGTTACTTTAAAAAATATCGGAAATGAAAAATACGGAAGATTATTAGCGGATGTATATTTAGATGATATCCATATAAATGAATGGTTATTGAAAGAAAGATATGCAGTACCTTATGATGGAGGTATTAAAAATTCACCTAATTCTTGGATAAAATATAGAATTACAGGGGAATATTGAAGAAATAAAAAAATAAAAACGATTTTTACTGTATATCGTAAATGGATTGAAAAGTCAAACAAAAACTATAATCCATATTATTCAAGTCTAAAATACGCCCATATTCATCCAATAATTGGATCGTTACTTTTTGAATATTTACTGGTCCATAATATCGTCTTGGAGAAGTAATAATAGATAAATTATTTTGGCTAAACACATTAAAAATACCAGATTGGAGAGAAATTCGAGCAAGTATATTTTTATTTAAAACGGAAGAATTAAAAGCACTATAAAATCCATCATTTACATTATTATTATAATCGTCGACCACTAAATATACATATCGAGGTCCAGTTAAACTTAATAATCCTTCAGATACATAAGTCGTATTATTCACATATAATCCATTACGGAAACCTAAAATCCAACCGAATTTCAAAGGAAGAGGAGTAAATGTATCATCTAGTCCATTTTTACCTACTTGAAAATTAAGAGTAAGAGTCGGTATTTCATAATCCGGATAATCCTCCGTAAATTGCGAATTAATACCAACAACTACCTGACCACTTCCTGTTGTATTATTATAAAGATTGGTTGTAAAATAAATATATTGATAAAATTCGCCTAATCCATTTAGATAGGTATTTAAAAAGTTCATTAATGTTTCTGAAGTATAATTTCCATCGGTCACATGAACGGTAGTGGTAAATGTTTCGATATTATTTGAAATATTAACATGGATACTTACATTAAAAAAATTATTTCCTAATTGCTTGGAAATCGTATAAAAACTAGTAGGTAATTCCAAAGCATTTAACTGCATCGTAACAATATCTTTGAACATCATAGGTAAATCGAAACCGAAATTGGAAGATTGGGTAGAGAAATAATTATCTCTAAATCGTGTATCAATATTTAAATTTTGAGAATTAATTCTTCTTTTTAAAGGATTGATCACTCCAGGAAAGAATTCACTAGGAAAAGAAGAGAGAAAAGGACTTTTTTTTTCAATTTGAACCATATGGTTTTCTGAATTTTCTAATTCTGTTTTTTTCAATTCATATCGACTATTATAAAAATCCTTATATATTTCTTTTACATCATTTATAATGCCACCATTTACATTTTCACTTATTTGTTGAATTAATAATTCTTTGGCTTTGGATAAAAAAGCAATGGTTTTCATTTTTAGAATTTCATTAATTTCCATATTATTTAAAACTGTTTCTTTTAATTTTGTTTCTTGTGAATTCATTAAAGAATGATCGTAATTGACAGGTAGATCGAATATTTCTCTCAATTCATCTAATTTATAATTTTGAATATTCAAATCGAAATTCATGATATAATAACTTATATCATGAAAATAAATTTTAAAAACGTACAACAATTTTAAAAAACATACAACAAAGAAAATTGATTATATAAAAGAAAATAGTTTTCTTATCACAAATAAATAAATAGCAATTCATAAATTAATAAATTAAATGACAACTGAAAATAAAACCAAAACCAAAACCATATTACATAATCGTTTATTGGAAGATAACCGCCATCCAAGAGACGAATATATTAACTTTGATGAACCAACCCATGTATATACAATTCATATACCAGATACAGAAGAAAATGCCCAGTATTCTCATTTACCCTATACCTCAGTAACCACTTGGGTTCATTCAAATTTTCCTCATTTTGATGCAGATAAAGTGATTAAGAATATGATGAAAGGAAAGAATTGGAATGAACAAAATAAATATTGGGGTCTTACAATAGAACAGATCAAAGAACAATGGTCACAAAATGGGAAAAATGTTTCTTCTTTGGGTACAGATATGCATTATGAAATAGAATGTTTTATGAACCATCCATATTTACCCAAAGGGTATACCCATAAAGAATTATTAGAAAATTATTTATTGAAAAATGGGTCTAAAGAATGTGAAGAAGAATGTGAAGAAGAATATGAAGAAGAATATGAAGAAGAATATGAAGAAGAAGAAGAAAAAGAAGAAGAAAAAGAAACAATCGAATGGAAATACTTTTTGAAATATTTGGAAGATACCCTTGATTTAAAACCTTATCGAACAGAATGGACGGTTTTTCATGAAGACCTTCATATTGCAGGATCGATTGATATGATTTATGAAAATACGGACGGAACCTTATCTATTTATGATTGGAAACGAGTAAAAGAAATAAAAAGAGTGAATAATTTTAATAAATATGCATTACCTTATTGTATTAGTCATATGCCAGACAGTAATTTTTGGCATTATGCGATGCAATTAAATACCTATAAAATGATTTTGGAGGATAAATATGGAAAAAAAATCAGGGATTTAATCATTGTACAAATTCATCCAGAAAATGAAGATGGGTCTTATGAAATGATCCCTTTACCTGATTTATCAAAAGAAATAAGAGAATTATTTTTAGAGAGAAAGGAAATGTTATCTAAAATAAATATTTAAAGACTTAAACGAAAGAATATAATTAAGAATACAATAAATAAAAAGATTAATGATTTATTCACTGGAACATTTCATTTGTTTTATATTTATTTTTGGTTTATCAAATGTATTATTTTTTTATTCGATATTTGTTCTCATTCATTTTAAATCAGAAATAGACGATGATGATATAAATAACATATTACAAGAAATAGAAATCAAAGAAAAAATAATCACACCTTATGAGAAGAAATATTTACAAGAATATAAAAATCTTGTAAAAAATACAGAAAATGCAACAAATGAAGAGGAACTAAAAAAAAGGAATTTTAAGAATAGTTTTTTAATGGAAAAAACACCACTAGGGAATGTAGCCCTTTACTATAATCAAGATCGAGAATGTTTTGAATATTATAGTGATAATACAATTCCTTATCGTTATTTAGAAACAGTTGGAAGGAAATATGTAATCACTTTTGATTGTATTGATCTTTATATTGATATGGAAGAAGAATTGCAAAAACAAAAAGAAATCATAGAAAACCAGAATGCACAAATAAAAGAACATCAAAACCAGAATGCACAAATAAAAGAAAATCCAACTGCAAATCCATCCCAAAACACAAGAAAAAATGATGTGGAAGAAACAAGTAAAAAAAACGTGTTTGCAAAATTAAAAAATTATAATAAATCATCCAATCCAGTTCAACCAAATAGATCCAATCATGAACAAAATCATACACAAAAACAAGAACCAAATATTCCTTCTAATCCATTAAAAAAACCCAATCATGTTCTTTATCCTTCTTCTGCTTCTTCAAAACAATCATTTGTATTAAAAGAAAAAAGTAATAGTTATCTTTGCAAAGGTCGTTTTTCAAATTTTAATTTATTACAACCAATCAAAAAAGAAGTAGTCGATAAAAATTATAACATGTCCTTTAAAGATTTTAAACAAAGAGCCATAAAATAAAAACTTGTATTATATTAATATGGTTTATAAAACAAAAAAAAATAATAGATATAATAAGAAATACATTAAGAAATATGCCAATAAAAAATCAAATCAAATGAGTAAAAAAAAAATAGGAGGATTGAACGAAAAAAAACAGTTGTTACATAATGCGTATAATAAAGCAGTAGAACCAATTGAAAATGAATATTTAAAAAAACGAGCATATGAGAACCCAGAATTTTTCGGTAAATTAGGGGAAGTAATAAAAAAAGGATTATTAAATGGATTAACTAATGTAAGTAATTATGTAGGTGCAAATTTAGAAAATAAAGATGAAATTAAAAATCAATTAATGGCGATTAAAAAAACATTAGAAAATACAAGTAATTTGGAAGAATTGGCAATCATTGGTTCTTTAGTACTAGAAGCAGCAACGCCTTTTATTCAACCATTAATAGATAAAGTTGTTTTTTATTCGACTGAAAATGCTGAAAAAATAGGTAAAGCAATTGTGTCCATTATTTTAAATACTTTGGAAGAAATACCAATATATGGTCTTATTGTATACGCGGTAAGAACCTATAATACAATTGCATTAACTATTTTATCATCGATTAATACAAGTGCATTAATTATTAATGAGATTAGAGAGGTTGCTAAAGCAACGGTAGATGAATTTGAAATGTTGAAACGAGAATATATGTACCAGTTGCAGAAACAAAGAGAACAATCATTTGGTCGTATTGATAAATCAATCCAAAATTTTAAAGGTGGTAGATAACTTTTTTATATAATATTTTTTATAATCTTTTTTATAACTTTTTATTTATAATCTTTTTTATAACTTTTTTTATAATATCTTTTTTATATCTTTTTTATAACCTTTTTTATAACTTTTATAAATCTTTTTTATGTTTTTTTATTTTTCCATTCTTTGTATCCATTACTTTTAAAAATATTGAAAGAGGAACCTAAATGGTCTTTGGCAATTAAATATGCTTTGAATTGTCGGTTGTCCATGGTGTCTAAATATTGAATGATTTCTTCCTGTAATTCCATAGGTAAGATATAAAAATTTTCTGGTAAATGATTTGTATCCATCATTTTAACAAAAATAATACTAATTTATAATGATAAAAAAAAGGATCATTATAAATTCAATTTTATTACGTTTACGTTTTTTGATAAGAAAAAAAACAAATGAGTTCTGCATTATTATTCCCATTATTTAATACAATCTTACTACTATTGGTCATTTTAGTAAGACTTGTTTCAATCTTATATCCATTGGATAATAAAAAGGCATATAAATCAGGTAATTCTTCTACCGACATTAACTCGCATCCACTTCGTAGACTTCGTAATGCTAGTCCACATCTTTTTCGTTGATCGCAAACACTATCAAACGTTTGAAAATGACTTAATGGATTAAATTTTGTTTTACAAATCATTCTTCCGAGTGGTCCTAAAGGAAATAAATTAATCGTAATAATATTTCGATAACATCCATTATAACTATAGTTGGTTAAATAAGGTTGACTATATAAAGCATACGTTGACATAAATTAGGTAAATTTTAAAATATTTCTAAAAAGATAAAACAAAAGTTTACAAAAAATTGAAATTAAAAAGCATTTAAACAAATTATCCCATAAAAATAAAAACATTCAATCTAAGTCACTCAAAATGGTCAAACAAATTTATCGTTATCAATCCGACGTTTTATTTAATGAAGAATTGTCTCGTTTTGTAAAAAACAACCAGGATGCAGATCGTAAAGATTTTAAACAAGCTTGGATACAATGGAGAGAAGAAAAGGATGAATTGTTTCAAATAGAAATAACAAAATATAAAGAATTAAATTATCAAGGAGATATTGAAGATAAAATATTTAAAAGTGCAAGATATTATTTTCGTAAAAAATTATTATTTAAGACAAATGAGACAAATAAGACAAATGTTCAAGAAATAAAACCAACAAACCATTACATCAATGTAAATAAAGAATTACTAGAAATCATGGATGGTTATATTCAAAAACATGTAGATGTGAAACCTTCCGTATCTTTTATTCAGTTTTGTGATGAGAATAAGGAAATAATAAAAAAAGAAATCATGTTTTTATATGAAATACAAAATATAAAAACATCCAATGAAATAAGAGAGAAAATAAAAAAAACATATAAAAATCGTTATTATTATATTTTGAATAAAAATAAGGATTGTTAAAAGAATGAACTGTTAAAAGAATTGAATGTTAAAAATTAGAAATATAAATAGTATCCTTGATATATTACATATAATCTAGATATCATGTTTAAAAAAAATGAAAAACAAAAAATACAAGAGATAAAAAACGTACTAGAAAATATGAGTTATTCGATACCAAAATATAAGAAACCTAATACATTTACTAGATCTTCAACCTCACAAAAAAATCAAATCATAAGTCGTTATGATTTTTTTTTTGAAAATGAAATGGAAACCCAACGGAAAATAAAAGAAATAAAAAAGTATGATAAAAAATATTTAGTTTATGAAACTTTCTCTCTATTAAAAATAGGCGAATTTAGAAGACATCAACATCATTTGGAAAATTACCAAGATCTAACCAATGAAATGAACCTTCCCATATCTTATGTAGTCGTAACCTATCCTTTATTAACTTTTCACAAAGAATGGAACCATTTTTTCTCTCCATTTATAAATAATTTTTTTACATCTTTATTCATCCAAAGAACCTTTTTCCATTATTTCTTTTCAAGTTATTATCATTTAGCGAATAGTTTTCGTTTATTAAATGAAAATGGAATGTATCCTTTTTGTTTAAGGGAAGAGATGATTTATTTTAATAAGGAAAAAATACCATTATTATCCGTTCCATTTAGTTTTCATAGATCACAAGATACAACTACGAAAGAATTACTTGTTTTTATTGGTCATCTAAAAAAAGAAGATTTTTTCTTTTTACCAATCGATTTTTATATTCTGTTTTTTTTAGAAAGAGAGAAAAAAGAGGTTCTTGTAAAAGAAGATGTACCATTTATTTTAGAATTTGTTGAAAAAAATGCACAAATTTATCTTTATCATACAAATTTACAGGAAGAAATTTGCTTTTACGAAAATAAATCGAGAGAAGAAATTGCAAAGGATTGTCTTGAGAATACTTTGCAAAATATAAATAATTATCAATTGTGTTTATTGTATCTAAAACAATTAGATAAAATAATAGGAAAACCTTTTTTGAAGGATGAAATGAATATTTATAAGTATCCGTTTATAAAAAAAGTGGAAGCAATATTTAAAGAAGTGATTTGTTCAACCAATCAAAAGAGAGAAAAAATACAAGATACGAAAGAGAAAATAGAATGTTTATTTCTTTGATTTTCTGGATTTTCTAGACTTGACGTTTTTCTTTGTTTTTTTGGATTTTCTGGATTTTACTTTACGTGTTTTTCCACCTGTCATATTACTAGAAGTACCCATTCCAGATCCAGTTCCAGATGTTCCACTTAATCCAGTTCCAGAACTCTCAATCATATCCATACCAGAGGAAGTGCTAGAAATATTATTATCAATTGTGTCTAATCCACCTAATCCACCTTTCATTTTACCTGCCTTTTTTAATTTACTTGCTTTCTTCAAAGCATCAGAAAAAGTACATTTCGGATTTTGTTTTCTTTCATTATGAAAAACAGTTTTAACGAATTTGTTCCATGCACTTAATGGTCGAGGCATTCCTTATATATTAATCAAACATAATAAAAAATAAAAAAATAATAAAAAAAATAATAAAAAAAATAATAAAAAATTGAAATGTTTTTTAAATATATTTTCATTGATAAATTAACTAAACTTAACGATCAATTAAAAATGTCTGAATATATATTTACCCGTTATTTGTACGAAAAAGAGGAAGTCGGATACTCGTTGGTTCTCTCTATCCTGAATAAAAAGGAAGATGAAGCCATTTTCTGGGCAACGGAACTTTATTATTCTGGATTTGAGAACGAACTTTATGAGATTTTATGGATGGTCTACCAAAATTTCTATGCAACCTTAAATATACATTTTGAACATTATTTATTGAAAAAAATAGAAATCTTAAAATCTCATAGCAAGAGCAAGTCTCAAGTAAAAAATATTGAAATTCATTTGCATTATATTATAAAAAATCTTATATTAAAACCATACAATTTAGATATATTCTCATTGATAAAAATAATAAGTGAATTTGAAATTGAAAACTGTGAAGATTATCAAGACCTTGAAACCTATGAAGAGGTAGATTATTTACAAGTTACGAAACTTATCATTGAAAATTGGAGAGAAAAAGATATTGTCTTCCTAGAAACGAAACTAGAAATGGTTTTAGATTTTTGGGAAAAGAAAGAAATTGCTAAAAAAGAAATATTTTTAAAAGACTGGAATAAAACGAAAGAGCTATTACAATCAACCAACCTATCTTTTTCACCACAAATGTTATTACTCACCAGAGTTTTTCATTTTCATTCTTTATATAAAAAACTAAAAATGGGAACCAACCTAAGAATTGTTCTTCCAGAAAAAGAAATCGATCAACAAATCGCACTTTATCGAACGATGGAAGTAGATTTAACGTTAAAAGAAGGAAAACGAATACCGAAATTACCTGCTTACCAAATCTTACCAAAAGTCCGTATTCATTCCATCCATCCAGAAATAAATGGACTATTTCAATTAAAACGTAGTAATAATCATGATTCGCTATCGACCAAAAGCATAAAATCGTCTTATTTGAATGAAACCTGGTTATATTGCGCTTCTTTCTCTCCAATTTGGGAAAAAAGAATTCTTGAATACAAAGGAAGGATTGTGTCGGAAGAGAGAAAAGTGATGTTTGAAGATGATGATTGTATGGAGGACTTTTATACGAGATACGGATATGAACCAGATGAACAAATAAAGGGATGTCATGAAAAAAGTACAGGGGAATTAATAAATACAAACTGGAAAAAATGGATCGAAGGACAATATGAGAAACCAAAACAAAACCGGCTTTATAAAATAGAAGATGAATATTTGGCTGAACTGTAAGTAAAGAAAGAAGTAGTTCAAGGGTAAAGGGAAAAGGCTAAAGCCTTTTTTTTACAAAAATAAAGTATATTCGATGCATTTATTCTCATCGTTATTCGAATTTGTTTTTTGAATAATATCGCTATCTGGAAAAGATATTTTTAATTTATCAATAATGGTAGACGCGGTAGTGTCGATTGGTATTTTATACAATTGTATTATTTTTAAGGTCGTATTATAAGCCACATGATAATCTACATGATTATTCCGAACAGAATTAAATATATTTGGGTCATTCTTATCATCTTCTAGATCAAAACACAAGATTGTAAATTGTATTTTCGAAACACCGATCGTTTTCTCTTGCAAAATCTTATTATATATTTGTTTATATTCAGTACTAATTATTTTCTGAATTTCTCTATTTCTTTCTTTTTCGATAAGACCGCGTAAATGATATTTATAAATAATGTTTTTATCAGTTGCCAAAATAACGAATAAATAAGTTAAGAACCATACAAATTTTGTTTTCATGATCATAGTAGCCATACTTACTTGTAATTTTCATCAAGTGTGTAAAATAAATTCAATTTTATGATAGAATAATTTTATAATTCAACCATTTTATGATCGAATAATTTGTATTGTAAAAATAGATAAAAAATTGAAATCGTTTATTCAAGTATGGGATAAATCATATTATTCAAAAGAATTCAATAAAATGGTCAAAAATACAACTGGTGGTAGTAAAGCAAAAGGTCAAGCACGTAAATTCGTGGTAGATAAATCAAAAACTTCAAGATTTTTAAGAGTTTCTCAAGAAGAAGGAGAAGTCTATGCAAAAGTAGAAAAAATGTTAGGAAATGGTATGTGCCATGTATTATGTATGGATAAAATAACAAGAATTTGTTTTATTCGCGGTAAATTTCGCGGAAGAGGAAAAAAAGATAATCTTTTAACTCCCGGAACTTGGATCTTGATAGGTTTAAGAGAATGGGAAAATAACACTTCTTCTGCAATAAATGCAAATGAAAAACCATCGCAAAAATGTGATTTATTAGAAGTATATAATGATATGGATAAGGAAAGACTGAAAACAACGGTTCAAGAGAATTGGGAGTTATTTCAAGATGAGCAATTTATCAATAAAACGGAGGGTAATTTTGAATTTACCGATGAAAATACAAATGATTATGAAGAATTAATACAAAATATAAAATCTACTTCTGAAACAAAAACGGTTTTTAGTATGAATGAAGAAGCAGAAATAGATATAAATGATATTTAAAAACATAAAGATAAAAAATATAAAGATAAAAACATAATAAAAAGTAAAATTTGTTATACTAGATATTTCTAGTGACTTTTATATAAAATATAATAAAAAATACAATGTAAAAAATAAAAAAGATAACAAAATCATATTTTTGTTATCTTTTTTATTATATTCATATATTAATGGTATTCTTTTTTTTTTACAAAAAATTAACAAATATTGAATTAATTAAGAAAATAAGTACAAATTTTACCATAAATGATGGTTGTATCGTCATAGAAAAGTATGATGATGAAAATAATATTTTGGAAATTAGTAATCAACCTATAAATAATAATAAGGTATTACATGGAAAATTAGTTCATTTTAATATGAAACTAGAAGAAGTAATCGAAAAAATAAATGGAATTGAAGAATGCCATTTCAGTAATAAAAAAACAAAATATACACTAAATACAATTTGGGTAAATAATATGAATGGAGGTGGAGGTGGAGGTGGAGGGGTCTGTAAAGCATATATTATTTATTGATTACATTCTTGTAAATTTCAAATAACGATTTTTCTTTGTTTTTCGCCTTCCATATTTACAGTGTTGACGCTGGGAAAATCCACGAGGATGATTGCAATCAATACTACGTTTATATTTTATGGACCACTTTTTTGCTTTTTTTGTAAACCGTTTTTTCATTCTTATATAATCATTCGAAAAAAACAAAACAAAAAAGAAAAATACCTGATTGATTATCTAAAAGTACGTAATATCGGTCTAGGAAAACGATTTGTTAAAGATACGGATGCAACAGTATAATTTCTTTGTAATGCGATACCAAACAAAAAAGCACTGTCTGGAACACCTCTACGGTAAAAAATAGCGCTTGATCTTAATTTTCCCATTATATAATATCTAAATAAGTATTTTATATAATATTTATAAATACAACTGCATCCTACTAGAGTATAAGTGTATGTTTTTATCAAACATTTGTTACTAGCTATTCACGTATAATAAATTAGTGACAAAGTAACTGGTTCTTAAGACATGAAAGATGTCCAAAGATGTAAAATATATTCATATTTTTAAATATAAATATGCGATCTCCTATAAAGATATATTGGGTGAAGGTTTTTTTTGATTTTGGTTTTGATTTTAGTTGGATAAACGATAAAAACTTTGCTGTTAGGAGATAAGTATACTTTACAATTGTATTTATATCCATTTTATCATAAATAATATATTTTGAAACTAATATAGAAAATTGATTTGAAATGATAATATTTATCAATTAATCAAACGAATTTAACGCAAACAAAACATTTAAAATTAAAATGAATTTTCAACGATTTAATAAAAATGCTACTTTCCCTTCTTACAAAGAACAAAGAAAACCTATTTTTGTAATGAATGAACAATCTTTTCCTAATTTATCCAAATGTAAAAAATCAGTAGAAAATGTAAATATTCAACACTATAAAGATAAACTAATTCCTGTAATGGCGGATAATATTAATAATAGTGATAACAAAGTAATCGATGAATTGCCAGAAGGATGGATTTCAATAAAGAAAAAAGATAAAAAGGTAATTCGAAAAGAACCAAAGGTAGAAGAAGAACAAGAAGAAAGCAAAGATTTTGAATTCGATGTTAATTATTTAATGAATTTCATGAAAAAAAGGAGAGAAAACTATATTAAATTATATGGTGAGGATAATTACAAGAAGATTTTTGGACCATTATCATTATGTTTTGGAGATTATGAACAGGAAGAAGATTTTGAAATTAATATTAATAGTTGGAACAATCATAATATAACGAGTTCAAAAAAAGAAGAAAATGATGATATAAGTTCAATTGAATAGACAAATATATTTACTTTTAATAATATTCACAATTTAAAAATATGACAGAAATAAGAGAAAATAAAAAAATAGAAGAGTTAAAAAATTTGGAGGACGATTGGATAAAAAAGTTTGAAGAGGAGGATAAAAAATACGAAGACTTTTATAAAGAAAATAACTACTATATTAATGTACATTTTATTTATATTGATCATGAAAGTAATATAGAAAAAATAAAACAAGAAAAATTTTTTATGAGTATACCAAATTATATTACAAGAGAAGAAATTATCTATCTTTTAAAAAAAAATACAAACGTAAATGGTATAAAATATTCTATTTTATCTTTATTGAAATATAATATCACTTTAGAACCAGAAGAAATTTTAAATTTCTCAAATTCTCAAGAGGAATATTTTTTTTTGACCCCGATAAAGAATATCGATACCATTTTTTTTGAAAAAACGATTTCTACCTTTCAAGATTTAAATGATTTATTTTTTATTTTAACAGAAAGTCCAAGAAAATTACATAACAACAATTATTCGAATAAAAAGATCGTGCAAAATACGAATACGAAAAAGGTACATATTCATCGAATAAAATCAAATTCTAAAAGAGGTACAAGAAAAAGTTAGTTGATCGATCGAAAGAAAGATTAGAATAATAAAAAGAATATAAAGATTTATATGAATTTCTTATAGATTTCTCTCTTTATGTTTATAAATGATCATGAAAGAAGAACGATGCAAGAAAATAACCCAACCAAATATGGTGAGAATGGACATTTAGAATATTGTTGGTCTAATCATATTCAAGAGTATATTTTGCAATTTTATTTTCAATTGACACGATGTGAAGATGAGAATACATTACATAAATTAGAAAATCATCTAATAAATATTCTTACTTTTCTTAAAGAAAAACTAGAAACGATCGAATATATAATGGATAATAAAATGGAGGATAAAATGGGGGATAAAATAGTAGAAAAAGAAGTATACATTGCTTATTTGTCCTATTTATATTGCATGGTTGGTCAAACACGTGATATAATAGAAGGTAAAGGTGAATATACCTTAACCTATATGATGATTTATACATGGTATCGATTTTATCCACAATTCGCCTTTTTTATACTAAAAACACTTGTTCAGTCGGAAAATAAAGAACATCCTTATGGATGTTGGAAAGACATGAAATATTTTTATAAATACTGTAAAAAGAAGGGATTAAGTGATAATGACCCTTTAATACAAAAGATGGTCGAAATCATAAATAAACAATTAATGGAAGATGTTACGAATTTCAAGAGTTATTCTAAAAATACAGAAACAAATCAGGAAAAAAATACAAATCCCAATCCAAATATTTCTTTGGTATCAAAATGGATCCCGAGAGAAAATTCGAGTAAATGCGGAAATTTGTATAATTTATTAGCTTGTCATTATTTTAGTCATTATATTAAAACAGGGAAAGATTATGATATGAAAAACCAAATTACATATTCTCGTGAAATAAAAGCGATTTTAAAATGTAAAATACAATATCGTAAAATAATTAGTATGTTAAATAAACATTTAAATACGATTGAAGTAAAGATGTGTGCCAAAGAATGGAAAACAATTGATTTTCATAAAGAAGTAACCTCGATCGGTTTATTTAAAAATAAAAAGGCTTTTTTGAATGTGAAAAAAAATGGAGATATACGATATTCGAATAATGAAGATCGTATCAAATGTGCATTAAATTTTAAAAGTTTTATGAACGATGCCATTACATCTAATCATGAAATAAAAGGAAAAAGAATTGGATTAAATGATTTTATCAAAGAAGCCATTCAATTAATAAAGGAGAGAAAAAATAAAAAGGATGTTTCGGAAGAGCTTCAAAAAGAAATCGATTTGTTAAATATACAATGGAAAAACAATTCGATCCAAACAGAGCCGTTAAAAAAAATGGTTCCGATCATCGATATTTCTGGGTCAATGGAAGGAGAACCGTTGTATGCTGCGATTGGATTAGGAATACGAATGGCTGAAAATTCGCAATTCGAAAATAGAATAATGACTTTTGGTTCTTCTGCCGATTGGATAAACTTAGAAAACAAAGAAACGTTTCTTGAGAAAGTAGAGTGTATTCAAGAAGTAGAACCCGGTTTAAATAAGAATTTTTATCAGGCTTTGGATAAAATATTAGATGCGATTATTGAAACGAAATTATCTCCAGAAGAAGTGAAAGATATGGTATTGGTCATTTTATCAGATATGCAAATTGAACCTATTCAATCATTGAATAATAATAATGGAAATAAATATTCCTTTTATGATACAATTCGAGAGAAATATAAAGAAACAGGAATACGTCTTTACGGAAAAGCATTAAAACCACCACAATTATTATTTTGGAATTTAAAATCAACCGATGGATTCCCGAATTTATTTAATGAAGACAATACAACGATGGAAACAGGTTTTAATCCTTCTTTATTAAAGTCATTTTCTCAAGATAAATGCGGATACAACAAGAACACGCCCTGGTCACATATGATAAAAACACTGGAAAAAGAGAGATATAAAATATTAAGCAATCATATAAAATTAAATATCTTCGAAAAATTCTAATTTTCCTCCCCGTTGAGTTTTTTCGATTTGAAATTTTTTACATATTAAAATGTTTTTATACTTGGAAGTTCGAACTTTATAAGTATGTTCTATATGCTCGTATTTATTATTACTTGAATGAAGATTAAAAATATCTGAAAAAAAGTTGGAATGAGTTCCGACCATTTCACATCGATTTCTCTTATATTGCGTTAAACAATCATAATTATTTAAATCGTAATTAAGTAGATAATTTTCTAATTCTGGAATAAAATACCGACATGTTATTTTAATGATAAAATGATTTTGTTTTGGTTCGATTAGGGTCGAATGATGGAATGCATAATGTATGGAGAATATTTCACTGGAACCCTTGGAAATATTATCTTTTAGATATTTTGCTTCTTCTAGTTCTTTTTCATCAAAGGTAATCACTTCAAATCGATGTTGATATTTTTTTTTTTCGTTATCTAATTCTTCGTATGGATAACCTGAGTTGTCTACTAAAATAATATGAAAGTTGGTTTTGTTTAACCATTGTAAAATAGATTTTATATAAACTTGTAATCGGTCATTTTTATTCGTTTGAAACAAACAACGTTTATTTAAATTGACATTTACGGTGGATGTTAAAATAATGGAAATATTCATAGGAATACAAATATAATATATGAATACAAATATAATATATGAATACAAATAAACTACCTTTTAGAACTAAAAATTGAAATTGTTTGTTTGAATTCTTTTTATTTAAGACAATAAAGAGAATTAATTTATGCAAAATATTACAATTGTATCTACCAGATTTGACGAAAATACATGGAACCAAAATATATCTTATCGAAAAAAACATGGAGAGATTGGTTGTATTTATGGATCACCGAAACCGATTAGCCAAAAAATACTTATTCATTCTTTATTATTTGTAGTTGAAATGAACAACGCAAAAAATCAAATCGAAGGAATTGGATTAATTCGGAATTTTCCTAAAATAAATCGTTTCATATATACAATTGGAAATTTTAACCGATATACTTATCAAGGTAAATACAGATTAAATCGAGATGAACTCTTAAATGCGAATAAAAAATTAGTCGAATGTTTAGATTATATTCTTTTTAAAGAAAAAACACATATGAAACGAGGAAGTGGATTAACTACGGTTCCAGAAAAATTAATGAAACATAGAATAATGGAAGAAATGGATGTAAAAAAAGAAATATGTGATTTATTTCGTGATGTTTATAAAAATATGAATAAGGAAGAGATATAAATATAAGAAAAAGATATAAATATAAGGAACAGATATAAATATAAGGAAGAGATATAAATATAATATGAATAATCATTATACATACAATTCAATTCATCTTTTTTATAAGTAAGTAATAAAGATGTCTTCAAATATTGATACGAATATTTCAAATTATACCTTGTTAGAACTAATGGCAATTGTAGGTTTAGAAGATCTGGATTCGGACGATATAACTACAAAAACTGATTTTTATATACAAAAATATAAAAAGAACGATCCAACACTTGCTACTTTTTTTCAATCGATCCAAACAAAATTATTACAATATGAAAATAATCGTTCAAGTAAAGAAGATGAAAATAATAATGCCGATGAAAACGAAAACGAAGATGATACGAATTTAAACGTCCAAACTGAAAATTGGTACACAAATGAATATCAAATACAACCAAATAATAATACGCAAAACGATAAAATAACCGAACGAAAACAAAAGATTGATGTTTATGAAAACATACATGTTCCGATGACCCAACAACAATTAGGGGTCAATAATACCTATAATGTACCTGTTGCACAAGATACCCTGAACCCAACATTAAAAAATACGACCACCCGTTTTTTAAATCTAGATAGTCAGTTTCGTCAATCGGCAAATAATATGGAAAGTACAGCAAGTGACTATACTCTGGATTTATCAGATCCATTAACAAATGTTTTAAACATGAAATTATTTTCTTTTCAAATCCCTTTTACATGGTATACGATTGACGATGTTTATGGAAATACTTGTTTTTGGGTAACCGATGAAACATATGGGTATAATATAGCGATTACCATTGATCCTGGTAATTATACGAATGATCAATTTATAAATGCTCTTAACAAAGCTTTCCAAAATGCCGGGTTCGATATTTCTTCTCAAAGTCCAGTCATTTATAATTCGATCAACGGACGTATTACCTTAAATTTATATGGACTTGTTTTTCAAGGAACCACAGAATATCCTGAAACTTTTACGGTTAGTAACGAGACGGTTCTTACTTTTTTTGATTATACAGCGAGACTTCAATGTACCAATTTTTGTGTAAATCAGTCTTATTATTTAGATCAAACGCTTGGATGGTTAATGGGATATCGTGAACCTTATTTATTAATTGACATAAGTGGAAATATCGCACCAGCAGTACTTAATTTGAATGGAACCAAATATTTGATTTTGGTGATTGATGATTATAATCAAAATCATTTGAATAATGGACTGGTATCGATAACTGAATATTATAACACGATCAAAACCCCCAATTATTATTCTCCTGATTTACCTTATACTTGTTTAGCTCCAAATGCAAGTGCAAACTCAAACTCAAACTCAAACATAAGTAATTATCAGGGTCTCTCAAATATCATTCGAGGTATAAATAATGATCAAAGTAATGGAATATTAGTGGCAGATAAAATGAGTTCAAATATAAGATACTCAAAAACCCCGCAATTACTACCAAGTGCACCAAGGACATTGACCCAGGCACAGATTTATACGATCAATGAAATATTCAAGAAAAATAACAATACGACGAATTATCGTTCGAAAGCACCAACTACCCCAGATATATTCTCTTTGATCCCTATAAAAACATCGGGTACAAATACTGGCGAATTATTGGTAGAATTTAGTGGTTCTTTGCAACAAAATATAAGAACTTATTTTGGACCAGTTAACATAGAGAGAATGAGGGTTCGGTTATTAGATGATAAAGGAAATCAACTTAATTTAAACGGCGGTGATTGGTGTATTACGATTATTTGCGAATGTCTATATCAATATTAGATATTTTCATGTTTTTGTTTATCTTGGTTTTGTTTATCTTGGTTTTGTTTATCTTGGTTTTGTTTATCTTATTGTTGTTGTAATTAATATGAAATCCCGAATATATGATATCTACTTTTTAAAAAACTAGATATAATATATGTTGAAACTAAAAAGATTATTTGATTATTTAGGTTATTTTGGACCAAATATCCTACTTGTTCTTTCAATTTTATTACTATTAGCCAATAATGTCCGATCCTATCTTTCGTATTATTTAATAGGTTATCTACTGAATATCCTGTTGAATTATATTTTAAAAGGATTGATACAACAACCAAGACCAAATGAAGATAAGACACTTATCGAAATGGCAGTTGTAAATGGAAAACGGTTCGGATATGATATTTATGGTATGCCATCAGGACATAGTCAAGGCGTTTTTTATTCTACCGCGTTTATTCATTTGGTCTTAAAAAATCCTCCAATTACCCTTATTTTCTTTTTGATTTCTCTCAATACGATGGTTCAAAGAGTGAATTATAAAAATCATACAGTTTTACAAGTAATTATCGGTGCTTTAATCGGGATTGCCTTTGCGTATTTAGTATATTCTTATACAAAACAAAATATTCATGGTAATTTTAAAATAAAAAAGGATGATAATGGACCCAGATAATAAATGACCAGATTTAATAACCGATATTAATCAATAATGGTTTTTCACTTAAGGAAGGATTTCGTAGATAATCGATTGGAATGTATCCACATCCTTTGTTCCCCCATCGTGTTCCCCAAGAATTTTGAAAAATAACATAATTAATTGTATTTATGGTGGTATAACCGACAATCGCTACACAATGACCACCCAATAGTTTTTCAGTCTTTAAATCAGGCATAGGTACAATACCCGTGGTTGATACTTGAGAATTCATAAAGGAACTATATACTTGAATTCCAATGGTCATCCCAGTAATATTCCTAGAGACTTTATTTTTTGTATTTAAAATACTATTTTGAATATTTGTCCACATATTTGCATCTTGAGAAATATAACTATAAACTACTTGTTTTAATGGATATATATTTTGGAAACAAGTAATCGGAGGAATTTTAAAATAATTCAAAGGTAGATAAGGAAAATATCTTTCAGGACAACAACCATATTTTTTCAAACTTTGAATTAAGGATTGTGTAGTACTTCCATTATCCTGTAAAGGATTTGAATTATCTAATGATTGTGTAATAAAATAATTATATAAACGACACAAATCATTAATTTTACCGTTAGATGCAATTGAAATAACAACAGATAATGCATTTTGTGAACAACTACCTAAATTTCCTTGATTTAATGTACCTGATAAAGGAATTAATTGAATAGATGGACTAATTTTACTAATATGTAATGAATTTTTGATTGTTTCAGAAGGTTGATTTTGTGCTTTTTTATTTTCTACACAATCATAAATATAATTCCTTGGATCAGTATTATGTTGAAAATTATGATTTAATTTAAACGAATTATCCATTTGAATGCTACATTATACATTGAAATAAAAAAATACAAAATTTTTAATTCAATATACAACAAAAAAATACACAAAAAAATACACAAAAATAATAAAATTAATATATTGTATTGTAATGACATCCATTCCAATAGAATATATCCAACACGATTGTCAAAATTATTCAGAAAAAAGTTATCCAGATTTAAGTCCAACGATTATTTATTTATCTGATTATTATGTAAATTATTTAGCTAGTTCCAACAGACCATATCGTATTTATATAAGAGGAACAAATTTTAATACAAATGATATTACAAGTATTAGTTTTGGACCATACAGGAATATTCCCATTACCTTTTATTCAAGTACAAGCATTTCTTTTATTATACCGATGAATGCAAAACCAGGATCATATAATTTACAAGTAGTAAATCAAAATATAAAAGGGTTTTTATATTCAAATATTGTTGTATTTACCATCGAAATATAAAGGTAAGAGAGAAAAAAGATGTCTTCTAATCTACATTCGAACAATTCCAAAAACACGCTCTAAAAAATGAATAGGAGAATAATCTTTATTAATCATATTGTTCTCGTATAAATTATTTAAAAAATAGGATCGAACATTTGTTTTTTTCATAAATTCAAGAGTCTCCTTGAAAACTTTATTTGGGCAATAAAAAATAGTTCCGAATACAAAACAATTATTTATATTTAAAAAAACCTTTGTTTCTGCCAATAATGATCGATTAAACATGTCTTTATTCAGATACATATAATATTTTGGTGCACCGATACAATTACAATTTTTATTTTTTTTTAAAAGCAATTCATTTAAAGGTTTATGTAAAAGATAATTTGTTAGTTCATGAAATTGGTTTTCAATACTTTTTGTCTGTAATTTAATAATATGGTCAAAATGATAATTTCTACTTATACTATCATACATTAATAGAGTAGATGTTATATCCGTACCTAACTGATTGGATAAATAAATGGAATAATAAGTGAAATTATTCCGAATGAATGATTTAAAATGTTGATAATTCGTTTTACAATTGAAACAGAAACCAATATTGAATTCTTGTATTTTTTTATAATTCAGTATTTTATTCATAAGATCGTCACCTATTTTTTCATTTCCAATAAAAACCAATAATAATAAAGAACAATTCGTATCAAATTTTTCATATTTATTTTTAATCAGATTTTGAAATAATGTTTCGTAAGAGATATCGTATAAATATTTATTCACAAAATATTTTGCATCATATATATTTGAATTATATTCAATGATTATTTTATTTAAAAAATGATATATGTTGATATCTGGAAATATATTTTTTATTTGTTTCGTATGATAAATATTACCTTTTAATCCTTTATTTTTAATAAATTCCATGACAATTTTTCGATGATCTACATTTTTATTATTATAATTTTTTATTATTTCATTTACATAGTTACAAAAATATAAATCAACATCAAATGCGTTTGGTATATCATATGTTTTATTATAAGTTTCATCTAAAAGAATACATTTTAAATATTCGATGATGTTACTATTCGGCAAATATTCCTTATAAAAAAAGTTATTTTTAAATCGATTTACCCAATCATCATCATCATTCATCCAAAATTTATCTCCAGCAAAACTATGATTATGGATGATATTTTCACTAGAAAAATTTAAGGCAGTTTCGAAATCTGCTAGTTTACCAATACCAAAATCTTGCATATTTTTAGAAAAATAAATATCTTCTGGTGGAAAGGTTAAATTTTCGTCTTTCATATATTGAATAGTAGATGTATTAAAAATAGTTTCTTCCGTTCCAATTGATTTTATGATTTCTATCATAATATCTTTCGTTCTTAAAGAAATTCCACTGTTACCAATGGAAGGTATGATATCATTTTTAGATTTTGAAAAAGATGAACTGATGTAATCCCAATCTAAAAAATCATTGATATTCTTTTTAAAAATAATAGTATCTTCATGATAGATAAGAATTTTTTTTCCATCGAAAAATTTCCAAAACGCAGTTGTTGATAATAATTCATGATAATTAGAAGGCGTTAAAATATCATGGTCGGTTTGAATAATTTTGATATTCGGAGATATTTTATTACACATTTCATACATATATTCATAATTTTGATTACCACATACAATTGTATGAGACCATTTATTACCCAATTTAAAAATTGTATTACGAATTAAAAACTCTAAGTGTGGAAAACAACGATATTCAATTAAAACTGTTTCTAAATCGCTTTTAACCGGAATGGATGGAAGTTCTATATTTCTAATAAAGTCAATATAATAGTAACATAAAAAACGATAATAAAAATGTTTATTATCAATTAGATCTTTTTCATGTAAGTTATATTCGATATAAAAGTATTTCAATTTATTTATTTTATATAATTTATTGTTATTATCCATTATAATATATAGATGTTGATATATATTTTAATGATACAAACCGAAAATAAATTAAATGATTATTCTTTTATAAGATTATTTTTTCAAAATCAATTAAAAAATTGGTAACTGTTTCATTATACATATTACATAAATTTTTATAATATTTATCATTATTTTCGTTTAATTTATTTTTTAAAATATATTTTATTATATTTTCATGATATCCATAAACAATACCTTTGTTATAAATCTTACCTTTAAAATTAAATATTCTAGATTTAAAATAATCGATTTCGCTTACTCCTTCGATCGGTTGGATAATCGGTATACAACCGCATACAAGTGAAAAAATCACATAAGCTGAATTTGGATCATAACAATAAAAATATTTACATTCATTAAATATTTCATTTATTTCTTCTGATGATAAATGATCGATACAAATACTATCTGGTGGATGGAGATTGGATATTTTCTTATGAATTAATCTAGCTTTTTTATTTACATAACATGTTTTTTGTCTATTTACAATTTCTACCTTTTTATTATAAAAAACAGGATTTAACCAAGGACAAGATAATTGTTTATGAAGTGATAAATCTTTTGATCCCCAATAATAGATATGATCGTTTTTCCCAAAATTTTTATAATGATCAACTGGCATTTCAATTCCTAATTCTAATAAAATCCATCTCACAACATGTTTAGCATTTAAAGGATTACCAAAAACAGTTTCAGGATAGACGACAACTGTATTATCATTTATTTCATCTATTTTTGCAAAATCACTACAGAATTGATTATTGTATTTCAAATCATTATGCATAAATAGTTTTGCATAGTATTTATTTGGTTCGAATTGATTAATTAATTCAGCTAAATAATGCATAACTGGAATACCTGCATATGTATTATGATATGGTGTTGTATAGATTAAAAATTTGATTTTATTATTAATAAGATGATTTAGAGAAACGCCTAGTAAATGATAATATAATAATATTTCAATTTCCGATTTTTCTTCAGTTTCTGGATTAGAACTAGAACTAGAACTAGAACTAGAACTAGAACTAGAACTAGAACTAGAACTAGAACTAGAACTAGAACTAGAACTAGAACTAGAACTAGAACTAGAAGTACTATTTAAGAAATATTTATTTTTATAAAATTCAAAATCAAAATCAGAGTAATAATTATAAAAACTTTCTTTATTGTAAATAAAATATTTTTTTTTATACGTTTTATGGAATTGAAATAATTCTTCGTAATTTTTAATCTTTCTGAAATAAGAATGATTTTGAATTTTATCTTGTAATTCTGGAGTAATATCATTTTCTTTCGAATTCGCATAATAATCAAAATCAAAATATATTTTATTAGTATGAAATCCAATATTATGATAATGGTACATTAATTTAAAATTATTGAATTGAGATAAATCAGGATTAAAATTTTTGTAAATGTCTACATCAAAATCAGGATATAAATCATGAAATTGTTTTTCACAAGTAATTCGATGTTCTTCGTTTTTGCCGTTATTATGATAATGATACATTAATTGATATTGGTTCATATTACAGTCCTTTAAATCAATATTGAATTCATTATAAATTTCTAGATTAAAATCAGGATATAAATCCTGAAATTGTTTTTCACAAGTAATTCGATGTACTTCGTTTTTGCCTTTATTATGATAATGGTACATTAATTGATATTGTGTCATATTACAGTCCTTTAAATCAAGATTGAATTCATTATAAATATCTGCATTAAAATCAGGATATAAATTATAAAATTGTTTTTCAGAAGTAATTTGATATTTTTCATTTTTGTTATGGATATGATAATGGTACATTAATTGATATTGTGTCATATTACAGTCCTTTAAATCAAGATTGAATTCATTATAAATGTCTACATCAAAATCAGGATATAAATTATAAAATTGTTTTTCAGAAGTAATTCGATGTTCTTCGTTTTTGCCGTTATTATAATAATGATACATTAATTGATATTGGTTCATATTACAGTCCTTTAAATCAAGATTGAATTCATTATAAATTTCTAGATTAAAATCAGGATATAAATTATAAAATTGTTTTTCACAAGTAATTCGATGTTCTTCGTTTTTTCCTTTATTATGATAATGGTACATTAATTGATATTGTGTCATATTACAGTCCTTTAAATCAAGATTGAATTCATTATAAATATCTGCATTAAAATCAGGATACAACTCATGAAATTGTTTTTCAGAAGTAATTTGATATTTTTCATTTTTGTTATGGATATGATAATGGTACATTAATTGATATTGTGTCATATTACAGGCTTTTAAATCAGGATGGAATTCATTAAAAATGTCTACATTAAAATCAGGATACAACTCATGAAAATGTTTTTCACAAGTAATTTGATATTTTTCATTTTTGTTATGGATATGATAATGGTAAATTAATTGATATTGTGTCATATTACAGGCTTTTAAATCAGGATTGAACTCATTATAAAAGTCTACATTAAAATCAGGATACAACTCATAAAATTGTTTTTCAGAAATAATTCGATGTTCTTCGTTTTTGCAATTGTTATGATTATTGATAATAAATTCCATGGTTTCCTCATCATGGGTTTTGTCATCATGGGTTTCCTCATCATGGGTTTCCTCATCATGGGTTTCGTCATCATGGGGTTCGTCAATAATTATATTGTTTTTTATTTCAGAATAATAATTATTATAAGATACATGATCGAAATTATACATTTTAATATATATTTATTAATAAATTATAAATTTTCCGAATTATTGATATTATACTATATTGATATCAATAATATAAAAGTAATTATTAAAAATAAATGAATTATATTATAATTCATTTCTAAACAATAATCCTTACCTATTTACATGTGTTACAATTTCAAAATAATATTTACAATTGTAATTCACGTAATTATAATTACTTTTAACCTGATAAATATAGATTTAATAAATTCAAATAATAATAACCAAATTCTTGAGAAGGTTCCATTGACATTTTCTCTCCCCATTCATTCCATGCATTAATTAATAATATATTTTCTATTTCACTTGTTTTATGTTTATTATATTTATTGACGATTTTTTCTATAAACTGAATTTTATCGAATTCAGTATTATTTACACAAATGGTTGAATGTTCTAATAAATTTGGCTTAAAAAGCCTTGCTCTATTATCAAAATCAAAAACAAGTGATTGAATATCTTTATTATTGTTATCAATATCCATTTTAATATAGTTTTTATAATCTAAAAATATTTGTTTTTTATTATCATCATAATATGCAGATTTTCCTTTTTTATAATTAAAATGATGCGAATAATTTGTATATTTTTTATAATCTCCATTTATTGAATTTACAATTAAATGTATTCCGTTAAAACTATTTCGAATACATTTTTCATTTAATAATTTAAAAAATAAATCTAATTCATCCTCATTATTAAAACACCATGGATGAAGAATAAACAATACAGGTTTATTATCTATTTTTAAATAGGATTTTTTTAGAAAATAATATGCAAATAAATCCGTTATTTTTTGCATATTTTCTTCTGTGTATTTATTTTCAATTTTTTCATTACTCGTACCAAAAGCTTTATTTTTACTCCAATCTTCATTTGCCCATATAAAAAATACTTTTCTATCATTCATATGAATACTATCATCAAAAAAATGATTAATCACAGTTCCCATAATCATATGATGATTTGTAATTGTATTTTTGGAAAACCAATAGAAATAAATGGCAAATCCTGGTATACCATAATGAGTTATTATATCAATTTGTTTTTGAATAATATTTTTGTTATGAAGATTATAATCCCTTATATTTGTTAAAGAAAATTCTTTAAAATTAGGGGTTATTATATCGTCATAAATATTACTTTTTTTAAGTAAATCTAGGTTTGTAATATCAGTAAATCCTGGATAAAAAGAAATATCGTTTTCCATAAATGAATGAAATTGTGGAAAATAAATGATGTAAGGTTTTATATTATGTTTAAATGATTTTATAGGTGTAATATCCATTTTTTTATCTTTTTTATCAATAAAATAATTATCCCAAAATGAGTTAAAAAATATCACAGGATTAATAGTATAAAAATAATCTTGTTTTACATTTTTAGATAATTTAATAATATCAGAAATGGTTTGATAATAATGAGTTTTCGAATATTTTGATAATCGATCTTCAATTACATTTACAAAAGGTTTTTTTAGACTTAAAATAGGTAATTGAGTTAACATAGAAATAGTTAGTGTATAACTCCATGTTTCAGGCCATAGATTTGCTTCTAATAAAAGATTTGGTTTATGTTTCATAAGTAATTCATTTAATTCATTAATATTTTTATAAGTTATTTGATTTATGAATGAGTTATTAATTGTTCCGAAGACAATAATCGTTATATCCAAATTATTTGTTTTAATATAATTATATAACAAATCAATAATTTTTTTCCCTTTTATTTCATGTATAACTCCGATAACACCTATGACAGTTTTTGTATTATTTGTTTTTATTAATTCTAATGATTTATTAAAGTCTGGTAAAGGAGAAATACAAATTTCTTTTTCTTCCGTTAAAAAATGTTTAAAAATAGGAAGAGTATTTTTATTTTGTATAATAATTTTATGAAATTTATTAATATTGATATTTTTATTATGTAAATTTACGTTTTTAAAATCATTATATAAAGGTTGTGTATTTTTCATGATAGTAGAATAATCGTGTGTAATTAATGATATTTCTTTATCTAAATTAAAAAATGAATTAATAAAACTATAGGAATGACCTTTGATATGATTTAAAAATATTTTATTGATTTTGTGTTTATTACATTGAAAAAATGTAATTGCTTCTTGTTCTGTATACATTTTATTTAAAACATACTCATTATTAATATTAAATTCTATCATTTTTTTATGATTTCTTACGATTAAAAAGTTTTTAAAAAACTTATATTTTGATATAATTGAATTGATAAAATATCCAGTACCCCCACCTAAATTCGCAAAATCAATAATTATTATAAAGGATTTTAAATAATCAATATTATTTATTGGGTGATAATTTATGGAACAAGTTAATTCAATATTTGGATTATTATTAAAAAAGGATAATTCAGTATTATTTGTATAATCATGAATTTTATGATTTAACGTATTATTTTCTTGAATTATGTAATTATTTATATTTTTATCAGCTGAAAATTTAAAAAAAATATTTTCTTCTTCATAATCGATCTCATATTTATATTTTTTATTTTCGTAATATCCAATCGTTAAATAATGATTAATAGCAAATTTTTCACTATTATTGCTACAATAATTATGTAAATCTATATTTAATTCTAAGTAGGTCTTCCAAAAAAAATTTTTTGGTATTTCAGGTTTATTATTAGAAAGATATTGGTGATCTTTTTCTTCTTGATCATAAGAGTAAATTCTATTTTCGTAATATCCGGCAACTAAATAATGATTAATAGCAATATTTTCATTATTTTTATTACAAATTTCATGTAATTCAGGATTTAATTTTATATAATTTTCCCAATAAAAATCTTTTGGTAATTCATTTGGAAGAGTAATTTCTTGTTTCTTTGGAATTTCTTTTTTTTCTACGCAATCATTATATTTTCTATTTTCATAATATCCATAATTTAAATAATGTTTAATTGCAAAATTTTTAATATTTTCAGTGTATTTTTTATTTAAATCCGGATTTAATATTAGATAAGTTTCCCAATTAAAATCAATTGGTAATACCTTTGGTTTATTATTAGAAAAATCATATTGGTCGTAACTAATATATTTTCTATTTTCATAATATCCATAATTTAAATAATGATTAATAGCATATTTTTTAATAACTTCATTACGTTTATTATCTAAATCAGAATTTAATATTAAATATTTCTCCCAATCAAAATTTTCTGGTAATACCTTTTCCATATTATAATTAAATATTATAATTTAATGAAAATATTAAAAATAATCATTCAAAATATAATATTGTTAAAAGTTATTAAATAAAAAAAAAAATTATTAAATAAAAAAAAAGTTATTAAATAAAAAAAAAATTATTAAATAAAAAAAAAATTATTAAATAAAAAAAAAGTTATTAAATAAAAAAAAAGTTATTAAATAAAAAAAAGTTATTAAAGTTAAATATAAAATATAAAATAATATGACAAAAGTATCATTAATCAAAGGTATAACTGGTCAAGATGGTTCATATTTAGCCGAACTTTTACTAGAAAAAGGATATAACGTATGGGGATTAATACGTCGCTCTTCAAGTTTTAATACGCAACGCATTGATGGTATTTTTGATCAATTGATTTTACGATATGCAGATTTAACAGATAGTATCAGTTTATTAAATGTATTACATGAAATTGCAAAAACATATCATAATTCTTTGGAAAGATTTGAAGTTTATAATTTAGGTGCGATGTCTCATGTAAAAGTTTCTTTCGAATTACCAGAATATACAGGTAACTCGGATGGATTAGGAACTTTGAGAATATTAGAAGGGTTAAGAAATAGTGGTATTCCGATGGATAAAATACGTTTTTATCAGGCTTCCACTTCAGAAATGTTCGGAATGGTTCAAGAAGTTCCACAAAATGAAAAAACTCCTTTTTATCCTAGATCACCTTATGGTGTGGCAAAATTATATGGTCATTGGATTACTAAAAATTATCGCGAATCTTATGGAATGTTTGCGTGTTCAGGAATTCTTTTCAATCATGAGTCTCCAAGAAGAGGACATACATTTGTTACTCGAAAAATTACGATTGCTCTGGGTAAAATAGTAAAAGGGGAACAAGATAAATTAATTCTTGGAAATATTTATTCGATGAGGGATTGGGGTCATTCCAAAGATTATGTGGAAGGTATGTGGCGTATGTTACAACACGATATTGCAGATGATTATGTTCTCTCTACAAATGAATTTCATAGTGTTAAAGAATTTGTAGAAAAATCATTCGGATTAAAAGGAATAAATATTGGATGGAAGGGAGAAGGTTTGAATGAAATTGGTTATGACACAGTGTCAGGGAGAGAACTTATTTTTATATCGGAAAAATATTTTCGTCCAGCGGAAGTAGATCAACTTCTTGGTGATAGTAGAAAAGTAAGAACCGTATTAGGTTGGAAACCCAAATATTCGTTTGATGATTTGGTAAAAGAAATGGTGGAACAAGATAGTTAATCAATCAATTTGTAAAAAAAGAAATTTCAAAATATATAATAAATTAATTATGATATATTTTAGATGCACCCTCTCACGTTGTTACATGAAATAAAAGTGCAAAAATAAAAATGTAGATTAAAAGGGATTATTAGAAGCATCCCATTCAGGATAGATAAGCTCGATATCTTCTGGAGTAATCAAACGATGCGGACGTATTTTATACAATTGATCCATTCTCTCATCTTCTAAATCTTGCGGTCTTTTAACAAAAGTAGCTTTGGTACGATATCCTGATCTGTTACTTCCTACTTTTTTATCATCTGCTTTATTTACTAAAGGTGAAACGTAATAATATGCCAAGGTTTTTCGGAATATTTCTTCAGGGCATTTAATTTTTTCTGGAAGTCCATGCCACGAAATTTCATCGGTTTTAAATATTAAACAACTATTAAATTTGACCGCCGACTTGACAACACATTCAGTCATATCTTTATTCCATAATTCACTATGACCATTCCATTCTTCCTTCCAATCATCATTTAAATATAAAATTAAATTCAAACGACGTTGTTTATGAATATGAGGATGTTTTTCATAATCTAAATGCATATTTAAAAAACCATTACGAGGATGTGCATGTAAACCTGCCCCATGTAAATAAGGATCAAATTCTAGATTTTCGATATCCGTAATATTTTTAAATACGTTGGTAATTTCTTCAGTCGAGAGAACATTAAAATATTCTTTCATACATTCATTCAATTGAGAAATATGATCATATGCAAATTTGACTTCGATTGGATTATTATAAGAATGCCATTTTTCATTTACTTTTGGGAATTTTTGAGAGATTTCATGAATAAAGTCTTCATTTAAAAAATTAGGAATAATAATATGTTCAAATGGTTCAGCATGTTTAAATTTTTCATGTAATTCTTGAATGTATTTTTCATCTTTGATCCAATCTCCGAAAAAGACCTTTTTATTTTCTCTCTTTTCCATTAAAAATAAATCCAAGGTTTTAATTTTATGATTATGAATATTTACCAAATCTGTAATACCAGTCATTAAATCAATATCAATGGACCATCCAATATCTTTTAATTTTTGATTACTAATATAATAACGCATATCGTTATAAGGACGATCAGGGATATATTCAATCCACTCATCATAATTTTCAGTATGATGGATCATTTGGATCAATATTTTGGCAATTTCCATTACAGAAAATTCCATTCCTTCATCACATCCGATATTATAAATTTCACCAATTTCTCCTTTTTCTAAAATACTTTCAAAAGCACGTGCGGTATCATATGCATGTAAAAATGCTCGTACGGATGTTCCATTCCCCTGAATAGTTACCTTTTTTCCTTCTTTTAATAATTTAATAAAAAGCGGGATAAGTTTTTCAGGATACTGATTGGGTCCATAGACATTATTACCACGACTAATGATAATAGGCATTTTATAAGAATGTTGATAACTTTGTGCGATTAATTCTGCTCCGGCTTTTGTAGCAGCATATGGATTGGTAGGACATAAAATACTTTGTTCGGTTTTGTGTTGTTCTTCTACACTATTCATGGATTCTCCATAAACTTCATCGGTAGATACATGTATAATTTTCTCTATTTTTTTATATTTACGACTACATTCTAGTAAAGTATGTGTTCCTAAAATATTATCATGTGTAAATTTAATGGAATCTTCGAAAGAATTTTGAACGTGAGATTGAGCAGCAAAATGAATGACGTGAGTGATGTTATATTTTTTTAATGTTTCTTCAACCAATTTGGTGTCACATAAATTACCTTTAATTAAAACATAGTTGGGTGATTCGCGAATATATTCAAATACATTTTCTTCATTGGCACAATAATACATGGCATCAAAATTTACTAATCGGTCGATTTTTTCTTTGGGGAAATAATAATTAATAAAATTACTTCCGATAAAACCGCAACCTCCAGTTACTAATAAATTTACTTCAGAATTCTCTACTGTTTCGGTTGTTTCATTTAATAATAATTCATCTTCCAAAGAAGATGGCAAAGAAGATGGTAAAGTTGTATATTCTTTATCTAATTTCTCTCGATAACTAACCAAACATTCGCGGACAGCATCTTTAATATTACGTACTTGTGGAAACAAATTTTCTAACCTAGTTGTATCTAAATAGTTATTGGAACGATCAGATGCTAATATAGAACGTTGTTCTTCTTGAGAGAAATTTTTCCAAGTAAAATTAGGATTTACAATATCTCGGTACATTTCCAACATTTCATTATGACTAATTAATCCAGGATTGGTTAAATTGATGGTACCTTTCAACTCCTGACGCATCATCTCAAGTACCATAGGTAAAAGTTCAGGTAATACGGTCATTGAATTTGAGATGGAACATATTTTTTCATAATTTGTGATTTTAGTGATAAAATTACGCGGATTTTTCTCTCCAGTAATAGGCATACGAATACGTAAATTCAAAACTGATTCTCCATATAAATGCATCAATCGATCAGTAAATCCTTTAACAACCGAATAAGAAGAACCGAAAAAATTAGGTAAAGAACCTTCAGTAAATCCACCCTCTTCTAAACCAAAAGGATGCCCTTCATGATCATCATATTTAAAAATACATCCAGTACCTAAATAAGTATAATGAATACCTTTTTGACTACATATCGATGCCAATAATACAGGAGAGAATAAATTATCACGAACATTTTCTAATAATTTTCCTTCTTGTTCTAAATAATCGATGGTGGAATAAACCTTTTCGCCGATTTTACCATGGGTTCTTCCGATAAATGAAATAACATGGGTTGGTTGAATTTCTTCAATTTCTTGTAAAATTTCCTTTTCGTTATCGACACGTGATTTCCCTTCGAAAAAAGAAAATTCTGTTTTTTTCAAAATCTCTACAAATTGTGATCCGATCCATCCTTTTGAACCAAAAATTATGATTTTCATTTAATTATAACAATATTTTATATTTATGAAAATTACCTATATATTCAAAACGTCCGTAAAGTTTTTCATTAATACTAGTAATCAAAGATAACGCAGTTGTCAACGTAGTGAAAATGTGAAAAGGCGTAAAGTATCTATTATTTAGTAATTATTCCTATTTTATTTTATATATTATATAATAAAATATGAATAAAAAAATAGTTTCAAAAACGAAAATGAATGTCATTGCAAAAAAAAAGAAGGAAAAAGAAGATCCTAATGGATTTGAAACAGATAGTTTCAATACAGATTATACAGAAGATGAATCTTCAGACTCGGATAATGATACTATCGAAACTGATTTAAGTAATAAAGATATAAAATTAGATAAATATCATACTTTAATAAACTTTGACTGGAGTAAATATATTAACTATTATGAGGATTTAAATCAATTAAATACAAAAGAAAAAGCTTGGAACCATTGGATAAATCATGGTAAAAATGAAAAAAGAAAGTTTTTTAAATTAAATGGAATTGAAATTAAAAGGGAAGAAGAAAAAATAGAGAATTATAATGATTTCGATTGGTATAAATATGTGGATTACCATAAAGATTTAAATAAAATAAATAATAAAGAGGAGGCTTGGAAACATTGGATAAATCATGGTAAAAAAGAAAAAAGAGAGTATTTTAGTTTTAACGATGATATAACCGGTGATGAATATAAAAATTTTGAGTGGGTAATTTATATAAATAATTATGATGATTTAAAAAAAATAAATAATAAACAGAAAGCTTGGGAACATTGGATAAATCATGGTAAAAAAGAAAAAAGAGTTACTTTTAATATACATGAAAAAAGGATAAATGAAAAAGAAATCGAGGATAATAAAAAAAATTTGATATTTAAAAAAATATATGAAAATTATGGAACTTCTTATTATGGATGGGAAAATGTAATCAACCAGTTTGTTTTTAATCTTAAAAAAACAAAGGAAGAATTCAAAGATAACTATTTTTTTGATGAATGGATTGAAAAATTACTCTTCCATGAAAATAGTCCACAGAGTAAAGAATATGTAGATACTATAAAATCAAAAAAGTATAAATTAATTAGTTTTTTACATTATCCGCCTTGTTTAAATTTAAACGACGACGAATATAAGAATAATGTATTTAAAAATATTATTATGAACGAGGAAGAAAATAATGAGAATGTTTTAAATAATTTAGATGTTCAACTGAATGATCATTTAGAATTTCTATATGTTTTATCAAATGACCATAAAAAATATATTTACAATAATTATCCAAAACTAAAACATAAAATCGTATCTGTTTCACGTCCAATAAATATGAAAGTTAAAAAAATAGAAAAGATTTTTAATTTTTCTTTATTTAAAAATGAACAAAACATATTTTTTATCGGTGATTTGTTATCTAATTTTAAAAGTTTTATTGATTTTATGCCAGAACAAAAATATAAAAAAAATATTTTAATAAAAAATGATTTTATGAAACATTGGAACAATCATATATTAAAATATAATAAATTCGATAAAATTAAGGTAGTGAATGAATTATCAAACGAAGAATATTTAAAAATATTTGAAAGTTCTTGTATTTTTATCGATTTTGAAGATTGTGTAGCGAATAATTTAATATTGGAGTGTTTAAAATTTAATACTCCTTTTATTATTAAACATAATAAATCGATCGAGGAGTATGTTGGTGCCAATTATCCACTTTATTTTAATAATGTGGATGATTTAGTAGATCTATTTTCAGATACCTATTTTTTGAAACAAATCGAAACTGCACATCATTATTTAAAAATGTTGAATAAAAATCACATTGAATTAGATACTTTTAATAAAAAAATAAATTATGATTTAAATAAATTTAAATTACCGTCCTTTAAATATAAATTAACATGGTTATGTATTTTAAAAGATGAATTTTCTTTGGATTTGTTGAATATTCTAATAAACAATTTTATCAATCAAGATGGTAAAAATGAGATACAACTCGTTTTTATTAGTCATCCTTCTTTAAATAGAGAAAAATTAAATAATCAATCATTTTTAAAATATACAAATGTTAAAATATTGGAGGTGATTGAAGATACAAAAGAATGGTTAGATAAATTAGATACAGAATATATTTTAGTAGTAAATTTAAATGATAAATATAAAAAAAATTATTCAATCACTTGTAGTGAGGCATTGGATAAACATCCGAATAATGATGTTATTTTTTCTAGTTTTAAAAGTATAAATAAAAAATCGAAAGAGGATGATTTACATGACGATGAAGTAGAATCGAAACTTTATAAATATAGAGAAGGTATGTATTTTATAGATGATATTGAAAGTGTGTTCCCAAATTCTGGGTTTGTTTTCAGGAAATCGTTGATTGATTTATTGGATATTTCTTTTATTTTTATGAAGAATAAAGATATTTATCCGCATTTTATTTCGAACCATTTAAATGTCGTTTGTATTTCTGAAAAACCGCTTTTTTTAACGGAAAGAATAGAAGAATAGAATGATTATTTTATATTTTTGTGAATAATATAAACTTGTTTAAATATAGATATGGGTGCTGGAATTTTGCCAACGACAATTTATAAGAATGAATTATATTTTTTATTTGGAAAAGAAAATAAATATGAAGATACAGCAGAAGGATTTGCTGATTTTGGGGGTGGTACAGATAAGGATGAAAGTTTTATAGAAACAGCGATCCGTGAAGGAACCGAGGAATTAACCGGATTTCTAGGTTCTCAACAAGATTTAAGAAGGATGTTAAAAAAAAGCGGAACTTATCCGATTGAATATCAAGCGAAAGGATATCGTCCTTATCGAACCCATCTTTTCCCGATGATCTATGATGAATCATTACCTTTTTATTATAATAATAATCAGCGTTTTTTACAAAAAAGATTAGATCCAGAGGTCATCAAAAACTCGAAAATATTTGAAAAAGAAGAAATACGTTGGGTTTCGATCAATGATTTAAAGAAGATGCGAAGTAAATTCCGATTTTTCTTTTTACCGATCATCGATCAAATATTTTCAGAAAGAGAGAAAATTGGCAATTTTATCAGAAAGGGATTGAAAGTCGTGAATGTGAAGGGAAGAAAAACCAGAAAAAATAGAAAGTAATGTAAAAAGGACTATTTTTATTTATTTTATTATATTATATAAATAAAAATACAAATACAAATACAATTTTAAAAATGAGTACGAATATGTATAAAAATTTAAGTTCTCCAAATCCAGAGTTAAATACGATATTAGCCAATTTATCCTTGGGGGATACACAACACGATTTTGGATATAAGAATGATAATTTAAATATGATTAAAAAATATTACGATTCTGGGTTACCTTCTCCATTTTCTGGAATACAAGACGAGGATTTATGTTTAACAAGTGTGATCGAAGAATATACGTATCCAGATGATACTACTCAAACCCCTATTAAAAATGATTTTAAATCCAAAGATTACTATTTACCGATGAAAATATCAAATCCAAATACAATAAGTAATGTATCAAATAAACATAACATTAAAACAATCAATCAATATTCTTACAACGTCTCTTATACCGATGTAAAACCGGGTAAACAAATTATTACTTCGCAAGTATTTTTTGATAATTTAAATATTGAAAGTACAGATATAGCGGTAGTGATTGATGCAGCGAGTATTGCCTTTTTAGAAATAATCAAAAATGGGACGGTAAAGGTAAATGAAAAAACTCCTAATGTATATTATATTTATGGACCCGAGGTCATTAACGACCCGGCAACAAAAACACAAATTGATGCAAAGATTTTTAGTCAGGAAGAAGGAGTGAATTTAATTCCGTGTATTCCTACCAATCCAAGTGATTTTGTGTATAGTTATGATTTTTCTGAAAATCAAGACCCAAACACATTATACTTGTCTCAATATTTTACAAAATACAATTTTAATTTATCCGAAATACAAAAAAATAAATTGGGTAAAACGGAGAAAATGACAACGAACTTAACCGTTCATTACGGGAATTACTATAACTCAATCATTGATAGTAAGAGTAAAAACGATATTACTTTTCTCTCGAGTATTTTAACAAATGTGATTAATTTATTGACGAATAGTGGATCATTTATTAATAAGATGTTTAAAAAGATTGTAGGTAAATCAGAGGATAAAGATATCCAAAAAAACCAATTTGATATGAATTGTGGGTTTCAACAGAAAAGATCAGGGGATTGGTTACAAGTATTATTATGTTCGGCAATTAAAGATAAAAGTAGAGGGTTTCGTGATATACGTGATCCAGCCGGTAATAATGTAACAAAAAATATAGAAAAAGTATTTTTGGTAACACATGATCGTATCGCCTTGGCATTTGCATTATTGAATGGGATAGATGTGATTTTTGCAAACCATCATTCAAAAAGTCATTTGCATTCGGCAATCGTGTATCAATTAAATGATCCGCAACAAGAACTGCAAAACAAACAAGAACTTGCTGGAAACTATAAAAAGAATGTGGGTAAATTAAAAGAAGAGATTGATTTATTGAATAAAAAAATAGATGGATATCAACGAGATTATTATGAGGTATATATTGATAATAATGTGAATTTATTGAATAATTCTTTGGATAGTTATGCAAATAGAAATTTAGAGAATGATACCAAGGTAAATTTTAATGTAATAACGAATGATATATTTCCTAGGTCATTATCTGTTGTTTTATATAAACAATTATTACCCGAATTACGAGGGTTTAAAGCAAAATTAACAGTTTTTTTAGATCGTTTACGTAAAATAGAGAGTTTGAATGAAGAAACAGATTATCAAGAAATGATTACCTTATATAATGAAATAAATACGAGTATTCAAGACACGAATAAATTAATTGACACAACCATAAGTAAATTTAATAATGAAAACACGAAAATTATAAAAAATTTTAAAAAAACAATCCCTTATGTAAATGCATTGTCATGGACATGGAATAATAGTACAGGACGACGTCAGTGGGAAATATTAACAAATGTATTGGATGGAAAAAATTATAAGACTGATCGAAATATCTTTTTATATAATTTGAATAGTTTACCTATTATGTTAAAACAAAAGATTGCTTATTTATATTTCAAGTTTTATAACACGGTTCAATCGATTTCTTCAGATCCTTCTGACATTCCAACATTAAAATTCAAAGCGATTTCGTTGTCATTTTGTGTGGAAGTTTTATTAACCATGGGTGGGGACGGTGGTCCTCCAACAACTATTACAGCACAACAAATTGTAGATACAATGGATACCTTCATAAGTGGGAAAAAAACAAATCCATTTGAGGATTTAATAACGGACGGAGTAATTGTAGAAGAGAATAATGATTTTAATAAAGAATTAAATGAAAATACTTATATTGGGACAGATATTGGGAATGAAGTAACAAACGATTTGAACATAGATCAAAAATTAATCGAAAACCCGGAGAATGGTGAAGTAACAGCTGAAAAAACTCCACAAATAACAAATGAACCAAATAATGAAAAAAAGGTGAATATGGAATTAAATACAAAACAAGCGACTTATCCTTTATTAACGATGGTTCTTTTAAATAATTTTTGGTATAAGAATGTTAGAGATACAAACAAGGAATTTTTAAAAAGAGAATTTGAGATCAATATTGGACCGGAAATGGTAATGAACCCAGTTGAAGGGAATGTTATAAATTTTGCACAAAGACCATTAGAAGAATTACAACAATCGGTAGAACCGGAGAGTTTACCTATACCAGGTGTAATTCCTACTCGAAGTATTTTTCGTGGCGGTGATGGAGAACAACAAAAAATAGAAAACTTGAAACAATCGGTTGATTTATTATCTTCCGTTCCGATGAATACTCCCAATATTTTTGAAATAGATGTGAATAAAGATGTTTTCAAAGATACAAGTATATGTTTTCATCCATTATTGCCGATTTATATGATTACGGATGTTTATTATACAACGATTTGTAATCAAGATGTTACACAAAGTTGGGATTTTGATCTTTTTTATAATTATTTTGACTTTTTAAAAAGTTTGAAAGAACAAGTCATCCAATCCTATTCGTCAAATACCACCTTAGATAAATTGACGGTATATGTGATTGGACTAGGATTGAAAGAATTATTATTTACTTCAAACACCGATATGCAAGGCGGATATCAAAAATGTATGGAAGTTCTGAATGTAACTCCAGATGTTTATTCACAAGTATCTTCTTTCACCGAAGCACTTGTAGGACGTATTTCAGGGAAGATCAATCAATCACAGGTAGAAAGAGACTTCGGTTTAAAAGTACTTGAAACAAATATTGTAATTGATTTTGGTCGATCGATTTCAACGGTTGATCTTTTTACAAGGGTAAATGATATGAATGTTTTCAATATGGAACAATTTAAACAAGAAGTATTTCGTTTTTCTCAAGAAGTAGCGGATAAAATTATTACAGATAGAGGATTAAATAATCGTTCTTTTTTCTCTCCAAATGTAACATCTAGAAGCATTAAAACAACTTCTTCATCCAATAATTCGAATAAAAACAGAGAATATGATCAACCAGAATATATAAGTAATAAACGTTCAAATATTTTTGGCATGAATAACCCTTTCCAGCAAGAAGTTTCAGTGTTTGGTGGTAAAGGTAAAAAGAGTACACGTAAATATAAGAATAAAAAACGTAGATATACGAGACGAATTGTAAAGAAAGGTAAGAAAACGAAGAAAAACAAGAGAAGAAAATATAAAACGAGGAGAAATTAATATACTTGGACTAAAAAGGATATAAAGACAATCGAATAGTTTACTATTTAGTTAAAATGATAACATGAGAAGGATTAATTTTCTCTCGAATGATCATTTATAAAAGTCAATATAAATTATCATGGGCAAATAAAGGTACCATTCTTGCAATATAAGATAGGATTGAAAATATATAATTGATTTTCAAACGATTATGTAATATTTTCTCTCTTTTTAAAGAATAAAGAGAGAAAATAAGTAAATTGATAAAATATTATTTGCCATTTTTTTTGTGTATTTCTTCATATTTACTTAAATCGCCAAATAATATCTTGTTTTGATTTAAGGTTTCTCTTTCCCTTCTTTCTGTCTTTTCTACTTCACAATCATGAGTGTCATATAATCTACATTTGATACAAAAAACCTTATTACACTTATTACAGGTACATTTATTCACCAAATCACAATAAATTCTGCAATATTTATTAGCACACTTTTTTTTCATTTTCTCTCTCGTATCGGCGATTATTTCCCAATATTCAGGCATATCAAAACGTTTTATACTTTTATAATAATAAAATAGTAATAATTTATGATCGATACTTATTTTTCTCTCTAGAAAATCAAATTTAGAGAGAAAAAACAAAATAACAAAGAATATAAACATAAAAGGAGATAATAAATAAGAAATGTTAGCTAAAGTGATAAAAATATCCATTCCAGTAAATGAAGAATTACCAGAAATCGTGAATTGTTTCTCTCCAGAAGAGAATTTGATCATGTTAAAAATAGGAAGCGAATGTTTAAAAGAGGCACGTATTGCAGTAGCCGGATTATCTCAAAAAGAGATTTATACAAAAATTCAAGATGAAACAAGAATACAAAAGGATAAATTAGAATTGGATTTATTGATCGAGAGAGAAAGTAATAAGAGATTGATGGATCGGATGGAAGAAAAGATACAAGCAATTTATCATGAAAACGAAACACGTTTGAAAAAGAAGAATGAAAAATTGGAAGAGATGAATTTATTGTTGAGAGAACAATTGAAAACCTATGAACTAGAAAATGAAACTTTATTGAAAGAAGAAATAAAAAAAGAGAGAGAAAAAATAGAAGAATTTCTCTCGAAGAAGAAAGAAGAAATGGAAAATGAAATAATGGTTCAAAAAGAAAAGTATGATTTATTATTAATTGAAAAGGATACTCAAAATCGTTTAAATCGAGATGCATTTGATAAAGCATTACAATTAACAAATAAAACGTTATCGAAAAAAGGTGCAGAAGGTGAAGAGACATTTAGTTATTATGCAGAGACCTTTAAAGATTTTCAAGGATTTGATTTGATTGATAAACATACTCAAGGAGGTCAAGGAGACTTTCACATGCATTTTGATGAATTTGATATTTTAATCGATGCAAAAAATTATAAAAAAGGAGTTCCAAGTAGAGAAAGAGAGAAAATCAAAAGTGATTTACTGAATAATCATATGAATTTTGCCTGGCTTGTTTCTCTCAACAGTACAATTGATAAATTTGATAAATCGCCGATCATGTTTGAATGGATTAGTACAACAAAATGTATTTGTTACATCAATCATTTACTTCAATATGAAGATCCATCGAAAATTTTAAGAATTGCTTGGTTTTCTTGTAAAGAGTTACTTCGATTGATCCAAGATAATGATACGGATGATGAAAGTGAATTAACTACGTTAAAAGAGAACCAATACAAAATGAATAATAAAATTAAGAATGTAAGAAAGATCATTCGAGAGATAAATTTGAATATTGGGGTATTTAAAAAACAGATTGATTCGATTGATTTTGAATTGAAGGATTTATTAGAAATCGAAACAAACCAATTGATTGAATCCAATTTCTCTCTATTTAATAATTGGTGGAATGAAAATATAATTTCTAGTTCGGAAGAAAAGGTAATTGTATCTACCGAAATATGGTTTCGTTTTAAACAAGAGAATAAAGATATCATCAAAGAGTTTAATTTGACACCTGATAAATTTCGACAGTTTATCAAGACAAAATTACCTGTCACAAGTTATTGTATAAGAGGCAAGAAAGGGGAAGGTTCATATGATATTAAAGGGATGGATTGGAAACCGAAAGAACCTGAAAATAAGGTAAAAACAAAAAAAATAGTAAAAGAGAAAGAGATTAAAATAAAAACTGAAAGCTTAAAAAGTTTTTATTTGAATGAAGAAGATGATGGTGAAATTTTAACATTTTATCAAGATGACTTATTGGATATCATACAAATTAGTGAGAGAAAGAATATTAAGCCTTGGCAAGTAATTTCTCTCTTAATGAAATATAATATAGTCAAAGTAAGAAGTGATGTACGTGGATATGATAAATATAAACAAACAGAAGAATATAATGAAAAATGCAGCAAATAAAAAGGTATGTTTAGGCAACAAGTTGGAACAACTTTAGCCTTCGGCGTTGCCTAAACATAGTTAAAACTTTAGGTAAAAATTGGTTGATAGTCTATGGACTATTATGTGTACTCGTAATTTAGTGAGATTTTAATTTTCACTTCTGCTTGAATTAGAAATTATCATAAAAACTCGATATAGAATTCTTATGATAACTCGTGTGCCTTTTGCGTCGGGGTATCTTCGACGGTTTCATGCAATATATAATTTAAAAGTTGTTATCAAATATGGTAATAAAAAAGTTGATTAATATAAAAATAATTACCTAGATAATAAAAAATGTTATGGTAACAACAAAAATTATTAAAATAAATATTATTATTACGATTAATGGTAACAAATTAAAATAAATTGTAAATGTAATACATGCGAATAACACCGTCACAATTAATTGATAATATTATGACAAGTATCAGACCATATATGGTAACAAAATAGATTGAAATATAAATATAATACACGAGACTGACATCGTCACAATTATTTGCCAATATTATGACAAGTATCAGACCATATATGGTAACAAACCCGATTAAAATATAAATATAGTACATGACACTGACATCGTCACAATTTTAGGTCAATATCCTAACAAGTATTAGACCATATATGGTAACAAAACCGAATAAAATATAAATATAGTACATGACACTGACATCGTCACAATTAATTGATAAAATCCTGTCAAGTATCAGACCATATATGATCATAAAATATTTATAAGAATAATATATCGATTTTGATGATAAG
>Ga0247842_10000342_pt1 | contig 100883 bp, 90 predicted proteins | sample LaCruzMarch2015__3_FD_192411 | JGI IMG/M metagenome (GOLD analysis project Ga0247842, IMG submission 192411) | Freshwater microbial communities from meromictic Lake La Cruz, Castile-La Mancha, Spain - LaCruzMarch2015_19m | ecosystem: Environmental > Aquatic > Freshwater > Lake | place: Spain... | reverse complement strand
TATGAAAGAATATGAAATAAACCACAGAGGGCGCAGAGGAAAAGACAAATTTACTCTGTGTTCTCCAAACGAATATCCTTTGCAAGAGGTTACAAAAGAAATAATCTCGTGTTGTATAGAGGTTCATTCAAGTTTAGGGCCGGGATTATTGGAGAATATTTATGAAGAGGCCTTGGCATATGAGTTTGAACTCAGAAAGATTAGGTATGAAAGGCAAAAGCATATACAACTAAGATATAAAGGAAAAGAAGTAGGATTACATAGGATAGATTTCTTAGTAGAGGATAAAGTGATATTAGAAATAAAAGCAGTTGAGAGCATCAATAAGATCTTTGAAGCTCAACTACTAACTTATCTGAAAGCTATGGACAAAAAGATAGGTCTTTTGATTAATTTTAATGTTTTAAGGCTTAAAGAAGGGATAAAAAGGCTAGTTTTATGAGGACACAGAGGGGGATGATAGGTAATATTTTCTAACCCATTGATATTAAATAACCTCTGTGTTCTCTGTGGTTAGATTTTTGACAGAACCGAGTAAACAGCATAGGAAAATAAATGAAAGGGCTGACATTTATATACAAAATAACCAAGTTATTGATTATTGGTTATTGGTCATTATTTGGTTATTGTAACTTGATGTTTGGTTATTTACAGTATAACGCCACGCATCATTGACAAATTCATAAAATATGGTATACTTTATATTGGAAAGATACAGTATCCGAAAAAGGCAAACTATGAGTAATCATAGGGCGCAAAGTCGGGCATCCTTGAAAGAGGACAGGCAGACTGCCGGAAATAAAATAAGGGAATAATGGAATCCCAGGCAGTTCATTGCCTGGGATTTTTTTTGGAAAGAATCAAAGATGCCACGCACTATGAAAGGCAAAGATAAGGAGAAACCAAAAAAATGAAAAAGATGCCACGCACACATATTGAAGGAGCAGTTTACTACGTAACATCACGGGGCGACCATAACTGGGAGATTTTTAAAGACAGCAGGGATTATATGGTTTACATAGAATTTTTAAAGAAATATAAAGCCCAGTATGGGTTTAAACTATTTGCATTTTGCCTTCTGCCTAATCATCTGCATCTCTTGATTGAATTAAAAAAAGGCGTAACGATTTCTAATATCATGCATGATTTGAATTCAAATTATACTAAATACTTTAACGGGAGATACAATAAGAAAGGGCATTTGTTTCAGGAAAGGAATAGGACGATTTTGGCGGAGAAAGCGCCTTATCTATTGGCTATGACTGCTTATATACATTTGAACCCTAAGGCGCGGAATTTGGTTTCTGAAATCAAGGATTATCCTTACAGCAGTTACCCGCTATATATCAATGGAAGCCAAGGAGGGCTGAATTTGGATGAAGAAGCAAAAGAAATTGCTGAATATCTCAAAGGAAAAACCTATGCTGATTTTTTAAATAGAGTCACAAAAGAAGAGATGGAAATATTAGGCGGGGATTTGTCAAAAAAACTCATCCTCGGTTCTGAGGAGTTTGCTGAAAATATATCGTTGAATATGCAGAAGGCAGCCATCGCAATGGAACGCAAACCATTAAGCCCCAGGCAGAAGAAATTTATTTTTGCCGGGATAGCGGTTATTCTGATCTTAGGGGTAACGGCATTTTACCTTTATAATAAGACAATAGGTTTAAGAAAGAGTTTTAATAATGACCTGGCAGGCGTAGAAGCAGAGTTAAAAGGCCGCATGGTAAAGGACAGAGAAGTGATTTACAAGGATCTGGATGAAAAATACCGCGCGGATTTGGTTTCTTTTCAGGCAATGACGAAACGTTTAGAGATAGAGAAAAATAAAGTAAAAGAACTTGAACAGAAGAATGGGAGGTAGTTTTTTAACTAACCGCAGTTCGAACCCTAAAAGAAGGCGATGAATATGTTTAAAAAACTGATGAAAGTAATACTAATAGAAGTAATGATAATGGGCCAGATTTGGCCTGTGGGCGAGGGTGTCTCTTTTGCTGATGAGACTAACAATGATTTTCTCCAAACTGACTGGTCAGGGGGCGGTTCCGAAGATAACGCTTCCCATCCCGGAGGCCAGGCAGACTGGAATAAATACCTGCAAAAAGACCCTACTGTTAACACCGCGATTACTGGAAGGGCTTATATTGCAGGCCAGCCTGCAAATAAAACAGAAGATACTGAATCAGATTTTGGCCAGGGCACATTAGTAAATACACAGGTAACCGGAACAGGCACTGCGGCAAAAATAGAGCAGGTCCCTAGTGTAAGCGACCCATTTACCACTGACCTCAAGACATGGGGAAATCCTGCGCTTCCGCCGAAAGCGCCTTATTCCGGCGCGGCGTATGTTTATGTTAGTTCGCAGAACAGCGTATATGCTTTTTGGGGCCAGAATCAGAATATTTTCTGGATGTATGACCTTTCTGCCAAGAAATGGGTGAAAAAGGCGGACGCTCCTAATATAGTTATGGCCGGCGCCTGCCTTGCATATACGGGAACCGGAGATTATATCTATGCTATAAGAGGCGGCGGATTTACGGATTTTTGGAGATATCAGATATCAACTGATACATGGGACAATGTAAAATATAATACAACTGTAATCACTACACCAAAACCGGCTTTTGACGGCAGTTCAATGGTGGTTACTTCAAGCGGACAAGTGCTTATTTTATTCGGTAGTCAGGGCGGCGCAGTTGGTTATTCTTATGAACTTCACCGTTATACTATAGCTTCAGGCACATGGACCAGAGAAACTTCCATTCCGAGTTATGTTACAGCAGGGTCATTATTGCTTTATCAGGGCACAGGCACTGTGATTTATTATTTAAGGGGCCAAGACGTCTATAAAACATTCTACAGATATAACTGGCAGACCAAGGTTTGGAATAACGCGGCTGACGGCGGGAATCCTGTGGACATGGCATATAGCGAGCCATGGAATAATGCTTATTTAAACTCTGGTTCAGCAGGGTTTTACCGCGTTAGCGACAATTGTTTTTATGTTGAGTGGGGAAATACTTATCGGCTTTTTTATAAATATTCTTTAACTGACAATACATGGACAAGGTTAAAAGACACAACTTGGGAGACGGGTCCCGGGTCAGGATTGGTTTATAATACTACAAATGACAAGGCGCTTATATTTTACGGGACACAGCTTAAGCCGTCAACTTATAATTGGACAGATTCAAAATGGGAAGAGGTTTCATTATCCCCGTGGTGTATGGCCTATGGTTCAGCAGGCGTATATTATAATGGAGAGATTTATTTTTCCAAAGGCAAATGGGGGTGCCTGGATTTTTTTAAATACACAATTGCCACAAATACATGGACAGGATTGGCCGGCATTCCTTATGCAAACAGTAGTTCATACTGGTATTGGGGAGGGGCATTGACGGTAAATCCGAATAATGGCGATATGTACGCGACAAAAGGTTATAACTACAGTGTTTTTTATAAATACACACCCGGGAATAATACGTGGACGCAATTAACCAATGCCCCGGTTGGATTTTATGGCGGCGCGGATTTGGCTTACTATAAAGATGCCAGCAACAATGAATATGTTTTTGCTTTAGGGGGGTATAACGCTAAAAATTTCTACCGTTATAATATCGCCAGTAATGACTGGACTAAAATGGCTGATACCTTAGACACTGTTGGTTATGGCGGCAGTTTAGTATATCCTCCCGGCGGCGGGGATTTTATATATGCTTTTAGAGGCTGTTGGACCAAGCCGAACACAGAAGGTTACTATTATGCCAATGGATACAGGGAATTCTGGCGTTATTCAATAAGCGGCAATACATGGACAGCATTGACAGAATGTCCGTTTAGGATATGTGAGGGCGCGCGATTAAGAAGCGATGCCGCCGGGACATATCTTTACGCTGTTGTAGGCAGTTCTACTCCTTTATTTGTGCGGTATAATATCAGCGCCAACACATGGGCAGTTTTACCGCAGATTAAGGAAGCGCTGATAAACGAAGGCGGCTTGGTAGTGGATACAGCGAACAATCAGATATACGCGTGGGAAGGAGACGGTAAAAGCGATTTATTTAAATATGATATAGCAGGCAATACATGGTCTGACCGCACAGTGCAGTCAATAAATCAAGAGTCATGGCAGGCAGGGGACTCTTTCTGGGATGGCGTTCAGTTTGTTTATCCCGGCGGCGATACTGCTTATTTATTTCAGGGCTGGAGATCCGGCAATATCTGGCCTTATACAATTTCAACCAATACCTGGTCGCCGCCTATAAAGACGCCGTTTGGCCTTGGCTATGGTTTAAGATCTTTAGTAGTTGACAGCGATACAGTTTATTTTGTCGAGGGGCAGGGGACGCCTTATTTCTGGAAATGGGCCCCGTCAACCAATACGTGGACACAGCTTGCGGATGTGAATTTAGGCGGATTAAAAGACAGGGTTGGATGGGGTTCAGGCCTGGTGTATGTGCCTACTGCAGGTGATGCAGGCAAAATCTACTGTCAAGTGGGAAACTACTCTTATCTATTAAGGAGCTATGATATTGCCACAGACACATGGAGCGGGGAAATTAATAGCCCGACTTATAATGACTGCGGCGGGTTTTTGTTATACTCTGGAAGCGGAAGTTACCTTTATTCAATTGTAGGGCGGGATACTACAACGGTTTACCGTTATGACATGAATGCTTACGCCTGGACAGGTATGGCTAACGGAACGCTGATAAATATGAACAATGGGATGTCATACTATTATTCTGGCACAGGCAACTATGCCTATGTCCTGCCGCGCAGTGATACGTTGAAATTCCTGCGGTTTGATTTCAGCACTGAACAATGGACAGATCTTTGTAATTATCCTTTTCCTGGCTACGACGGCCGCTCCGCAATATTCGCCTCGGGAAATATGCTCTACGCGTTTTTCGCGAAGAATTCTGCAGGCAGTTTTAGAATGCACAGTTTATTTGATAAATACGATATCAGCAAAGATAAATGGCAGGCCAAAAGAGCGTTTCCCACTTATTTTAATTATGGCCACGGGGTTTATGTGCCTAAGATGAGGGCGATATATGTCGCGCGAGGGTATGATAGCCGCACCTTTTACCGTTATTTGTTAGATAAGGATATCTGGGAACAGATGACAGATGTGGCTTCTTCAGACGGCCAGCCTTATGAATACCCGATTTTTGCCTATGATGAAACCTCTGACCCGGATTACATCTATTGCGCGCGCACAAGGGGTTATACTGATTTCTACAGGTATAAGATAAGCGCTAATACGTGGGAAACGTTAGCGCCTATTCCGCTGGGGTGCTTGGACTCTGGCATATGCCGGCCCAAAGGAAGCCAGTTTATCTATTTATTAAGAGGATCGACAACCAAAACTTTATATAGATATGATACCGGCAGTAATACCTGGTCAACAGCCATGCCTGATGCGCCATGGGACGTCTATGACGGCGCAATGATATATCCCGGCACAGGGGATTACATCTATGTTTTAAGGGGCAGATGGACGCAGGACTTTAAGCGGTTCAATTACAAAACAGAGCAGTGGGATGAGACTGTCCTTGCTCTGCCGCCTGCGGCGCTCAGCCCTGATCAGCAAGGCGCGGTATATCCGGGATTCGGGGATTATATTTATGTTATAAGGCCGAATAACTACAGAGATTTATGGCGCTATTCTGTAACTGCAAATACTTGGGAAATTCTGCCTGACTGCCCGTCAGAAGTACATAACGGAGCGATTTTTTACGGCGGAGACGGTTATTTATGCATTATACGCGGGTACCTTTATACCGGCAATTTGCCAAGCATTATTTCTATGGATAGAATCCAGATCGCGTCTTTTGGCAGTTATACTTCAAAAGTAATGGATACAGGTAAAAACCAGGGATGGGGGAATATGGATTGGGTTAGTTCTACGGCAAGCAAGGTTAGGCTAAAGGCAAGGAGTTCAGACTATTCGAGTATGAGCGGGGCTGTATCTTGGCCAGTTTCCCCTTGGATAAACAAAAATACGGATTTATCAAGTTATATGTCTACTCCTGACAGCACTAAATACATTCAATACTATGCTGAGCTGGTTACTGATGATCTTTCAGCCCCGGCTTCGTTAGATAAGGCAGTTATTAATTATAATTATTATTTGAATAAACAGGAAATTATTTCCAGCGCTTATGATTCAGGCGATTCCCAGAACCGTTTAATGAAGCTAACATGGGATGAAATTCAGCCAAGCGGCACTGATATCCGTTTTCAGTTCAGGACTTATGACGGCGCAGACGGCGCTCCTGAAGAGGAAGATTGGGGGCCGTGGGCAGGGCCTGGCGGCACGCAAACCTTTAATAATAATTTTACTCTTACTGATGATTACGCGTTTGCGCCTGAAATAGAAATTGTCAGCAGTTCCGCCAAACTTAAAAAGATTCTGCAGGATTTTGCCTATACCCAGATGATTACCATTGATGCCTCTGATGAAACCAGATTCTATACCAATCAGACAGTAACCCTTGAATTTACCGCAGTAAATAAGGATTTCTGGAGCCATGTAAAATCAGACGGTTCGGATATAAGATTTGTTGACTCTCTTGGCGCGTCCTTGGTTTATAATATTTCCTCAAATGGCGCAAGCTTTGACTATGTGAATAAATATGCCAAGATTTTTGTAAGGGTTCCAACTATACCGCCCGGGCAGAAAACAAAGATTTATTTAAAATACGGTAAAGAAGATGCAGTAAGCCAAAGCAGTTCATATATAGGCAGTAATAATGTGTTTAACAACAGTAAATTTACTGGTTTTGACGCTGGCGCCATAGGCGGCAAGGTTTGTAAAGGTTACACAGGCGCTGTATTTGACGGCAGGTATGTGTATTTTGCGCCGTATCATAATAGCTCTCCTAATTACAGCGGCATTGTCTTGCGCTATGATACACAGGGCAGTTATAGCGATTCCGGCTCATGGGCAAGTTTTGATGCCGGCAATATTGACGGCCTGAATACCAAAGGTTTTATCGGCGCTGTATTTGACGGCAGGTATGTGTATTTTGTGCCGTATCTTAACGGCGGCTACCACGGCAATGTCCTGCGCTATGATACACAGGCGAATTTTACAACCATAGGCTCCTGGCAGGCTTACAATGCAGACGGGACTGACGGGTATAGCTGTGTTGGTTATCAGTATGCAGTATTTGACGGAAAATATATTTATTTTGTCCCGCATTATGGCAGTGCAAATTATGGGAGCGCTTATCATGGTATAGTTCTGCGTTATGATACTACGTTAGGATTTAAGGATAAAACCGCGTGGTCAGCTTTTGACGCGACAAGTACAGGCGGAAAAAGCTGTAAAGGTTTTAATGGTGCTGTATTTGACGGCAGGTATGTGTATTTTGCGCCGTATCATAATAGCTCTCCTAATTACAGCGGCATTGTCTTGCGCTATGATACACAGGCGCAAGGCGGGTTTATTGACGCTGGCTCATGGAATGCCTATGATGCTGGTTTAACAGGCGGTATGATTACTAAAGGTTTTTATGGCGCTGTATTTGACGGCAGGTATGTGTATTTTGTGCCGTATCTTAACGGCAATGTCCTGCGCTATGATACGCAGAGTTCGTTCTTAAGCAGTTCATCATGGAATGCTGTTGATGCCAGTTCATCAAGCGGCCTATTGTGCAAAGGATATATCGGAGCGGTTTCAGACGGGAGATATGTGTATTTTGCGCCGTGTTATAATAACGCCTACCACGGCAATGTCCTGCGCATGGAAGCAGGTTCTTCATTAGAGCTTCCTTATTACGCGTATGCTATTTCAGGAGACGCAACTTCACCATCGCTTTCAGGGTGGACTAAGCGGCTTGTGGTTAATATAGACAATTCAAAAGGCGGCTCGCTTACCAACTATCAGGTTAAGCTTACTCTTGGCAAAGAGCAGGCAGAGTCATTTTGGGCATCCTGTAAAAATGACGGCGCAGATATCAGATTTATTGATTCTAACAATACCACTATCCTTAAGTATTGGCGCCAGAGCTTTGATTATGAAAACAAGGCAGGAAGCTTATGGGTGAAGGTTCCGTCTATTGCGGCAGGCGAAATAAAGACCATATATTTATATTACGGAAGGCAGGATGCTGGGGATGACTCAAATTATGATAACACCATGACAAAGGATTTTTCTTATGAGAAAACCGCGAATATTTCAGGTGTAAGCCTTAACGGCTTAAGCGATAAAGTAACTGTCCCAAACTCAAGCCCATTAAATATGGCTTCAGCTGTAACCTTAGAAGCGCAGGTAAAGTATGATATTGATTATTGGCCAAGCGGCTGGACATACCGTAAAAAGATAACATTAGATAACACAGCAGGCACTGCAAAGACAAATACGGTTGTGCAGTTTGATGTGCCGTATCAGGCAGAGATGAAAGCAGATTATGCGGATTTGAGGTTTTGGGAAATTGATCACAGCCGTAAGTTACGATATAAAATAGGATCTTCAGACGGAAGCAAGGCCACGGTTTTGGTAGAAATATCCGTTCTCCCTAAGGGGACAAAGGATATTTATATTTACTATGGAAATTCAGGAGCAATAAGCGAGTCCGATACGGATTTTGTAATAGTTCCTTCAAATGGCTTGTCTGCATGGTGGAAGTTTGATGAAGGAATAGGAACAACTGTGTTAGATAGTACGGGGAATACTACTTCAGGGCAGTTTTTAGACGCCCCAACATGGGTTGACGGACGAATAAGCAAAGCTTTAAGTTTTGATGGAATAAACGACCTTGTAAGTGTGGATAATACCTCGATTCTTAATATAGGCGGCCCTATTACAATAGGAATGTATATTAAAACTCCAACTATTAGAGAACAGGGAATTTGCTCAAAATACAGTAATCACGGCTATTGGGTTTATCGTATTTATATGAATTCTTCAGGAAAAATAACTTTTCAACGCGGCCAGTATGGTTCTTGGCAGACTGCGGTAACTTCAAATACTGTGCTGAGCGCAAATACCTTTTATCATATTGTCGCAGTTTATAATTCGGCACAAATGAAAATATATATAAACGGAAATTTAGACAATTCTGTATCTGAATCAAGAGACGTGACATATTATGGCGGTTGCCCTTTTTTTATTGGGACAAATACCTATGCTAATTCAGTAATAACGTATGGGATAGCTAATACGTTTAGTGGTATTATTGACGAATTAGCTATATATAATACTGCTTTAACTAATGACGAAATTTATAATATGAGTTCAAGAGAAGGTTGGTCAGTACCCACTGCTTTTTCAAATCAGGAAACCGAGCCTGCAACACTTAAATGGCTGCCGGGTTTTGGGTATCGTAAAATTATTACATTTGATAATACTGCAGGAAATACACGGACTAATGCTGTGGTGCAGTGTCCTGTCAGCTATATCTCCGGCAAAATGAACGCGGATTATTCGGATTTGCGGTTTGTGGATACTGACGGCAGGAAATTAAGCTGTCGGTTAGTTACATCTGATGCCAGCCAGGCCGTCTTTTCAATAAAAATACCTTATATAACTGCAAAAGCAAAAAAGGATATTTTTATGTATTACGGCAATGTTACAGCTTTGAGTGAAAGCGATTCTTCAGTCAGGTATATGCCAAGCATTGGCTTATCAGGTTTTTGGGATTTTGAAGAAGGCGCAGGCGCCCTGGTTTATGATAAATCCGGCAACAATAATACAGGGGCTGTTAATGGCGCGGTTACCTGGGGGACTGGTAAATACGGGAACGCTTTGACTTTTAACGGGACCAGCACATTTATTGATATCCCTCATACAGATTCTCTATCGCTTGGGGCGAACAATACAGTAACTATTGCCGCATGGGTAAAGCCCGCGCTTATAGCCGGCGATTATAGATGCGTAATAGGAAAGTCAGGATGGACTGATAATAATTTCTGGTCGGTTAATATGCACCTGGCCGACACGACAGCTTTGCATGCGAATTTTACGAATACTCAAAATCAGAGTATTGCCTATACAGGAGGCAGTGTTACCCTTAACCAATGGGTGCATATGGCAGTGACTTATGACGGCACAACAACCAGAGTTTATAAAGATGGAGGCTTTGTTGGTTCTGGAGCAGGGTCTCTCCTGCCGCTCAGGCAGAATACCTATCCTGTAAGAATAGGCGCATGGTATTCAAATGATACCAACTATTTTAACGGCGTGATTGATGATGTGGCTATATATAGCCGCACGCTTTCATCAAATGAAATTCAAACATTAATGCTCGGCGCAAACGGTATTTCTCTGACTACAGCTTTTGCCGCTGAAGAAATACAGCCAGCGGACTTTGAACAGCTTGTTATTGACAAAGGCGATGCCTACGCTCTTATGTTCGATCACAATGGGTTGACCGCTGTAGTCAATGACACCGGCGTCTCCACAGTTAATTATAAAACCGGTGTTTTCAGCCATATAGCGATGACTTACGACGGCGTAAACCTGAAACTTTTTGTGGATGGCCGGGAAAAAGCGGCCAGGGCAGTCAGCGGGGCGATAAACACAAACGCTAATGACATAAAAATCGGAGAGAATTTAAAAGGCGCTGTTGATGAGATAAGGATATGGAATATTGCAAGGACCCAGCCTGCAATTAATACTGACAAGCAAAAAATGATTAACGGTAACGAAACAGGGCTTGCGGCATGGTTTACATGCAATGAAAATACCGGCGCTGTGTTAAATAACGCTCCGCTTAATCCCAATACAACGCTTACAGGCGCTATTACAGGCGCAGAGTGGCTTGCCAAGCCGTTCGCGTATATTAATGAGAAGGCGGTTGTGTTGTATCATTGTGATACTGGTTCAGGCAATTCCGCCATTGACAGTTCAGGAAATGCCAATACTTTGGCATTAAGCAATGTGAGCTGGGACAGCGGAGATTTAACCGGTTTTACAGGCGCATTCGCGCTTTCTTTTAACGGCACAACAAGTTATGGCCAGGCAAATGACAGCCCGAGTTTAGGCGTGGCAGGTGATATCAGTATTGAGGCGTGGATAAAACCTCAAGACACATTAGCCAGCAAAACTATTATAGATAAAGGGAACGATGTAACCAATGCAAGAAATTACGCCCTTTATTTACTAGGTTCACAAGTGGTGTTTTCTTTCTATGACGGCACTGCGTATAAAAACCATACTACCAGCCAATCAGGCATAACCGCGCTTACACCTTATTATATCACGGCTGTATTTAATGATGAGACAGACACAGTTAAGATTTATGTAAACGGCGTGGAGAAGTATTCCAATATTGCTGAAACAAGCGTTTTGGTTAAAAATGCCCTGCCGCTATTAATAGGAAAATCTGTTTCTGGAAATTATTTCTATGGGGCTATTGATGAAATCAGGGTTTATAACAGGGTTTTGCCGCAGGATGAGATAATAGCGCACTATAAAAAACAGTCATTCAGCGAAAGCGTGCCTGCAGGCGGCTTTAGTTATGAGCCTGCAGTTGTCCCTGGCGTGGGTGTTTACTCAAGCGCTAACCCTGTTGTCCAGCCGATAGTGGGAGTATTTTACAATGATAAAAATATCGCTGATTTTACCGAAGTTTCTAACAAACCCGCAGGAACGGATATAAAGTATCAATTATCTAAAGATGGTTATAAGTGGTATTGGTTTAATGGAACTGCATGGGTGGAGGTAACAGGAGGGTATTCGCAGGCAAATACTGCCAGCGAGGTTAATTCTCATATCGCGGCTTTTGAGAACCTTTTTAGCTCGGGAGATTTTTATTACCGCTCTTACCTGCATTCCGAAGCTACCTCGTTTAATACGCCTGCCTTGGATAATGTGGCGATAAGCTTAGTTACAGGCGAGACCTATTATGTTGACCCATCAGGCGGCACTGCTATTAATCCCCTGCACAGCGATGCCTCGCATGACCAGTGGTATCAATACAAGGCAACGCTGTTTTCAGAAGGCAAGGACTCGCCGATTTTAGATGAGGTCAGGACTGAATACCTTAACGCGTATATTACAGTTACCGCCCCGAACGGCGGCGAGTTATATAATGTAGGGCAGGGCATCAATATCACATGGAACTCGCAGGCAATAATAGGCGCCACTAACCAGGTAAAGATCGAGTATTCTTCTGACGGAGGGAGTAACTATGTCCTTATCGCAGACAATGCGCCAAATACAGGGACTTACGCGTGGACAGTGTCTGATACCCCGTCCTTAAATGCGCTGATAAAGATTAGTTCAGTGGATTTCCCGGTTATTTCAGATGTTTCTAATAATGTGTTTAAAATACTTGCCTTGCAGATTACTTCTCCAAACGGCGGGGAGATCTGGGAAATAGGCAGGACGCACCAGATAACATGGACAACCTCAGGAGCAGTGAGCAATAACCTGACTATTCAGTATTCGGTAAATGGAGGCACTTCATGGACGACTATTGCCACTCAAAGGGCCAACACAGGGACATATAACTGGATTGTTCCTTCTAATGCTTCTGACAACCTGCTTATCAAAGTTTTTGACGTAACGAATGTAAAAATAACCGATGACTCAGACGCAGTATGTTCTATTGTCCCTTCTCCGCAGGTTACTGTCAGCGATCCTATAGGAGGAGAACAATGGAAGGTTGGGACCGCGCATACTATTTCATGGCGCACTAACCATAGGCAATTCTCAGACCAGGTTAAATTGCAGTATTCGACTGATGGATTTGTTTCTATTGCAAATGATATTGCTGTTGTAAGCATAGGGACACCCGCGGGGCCGAATAATAATGACGATATACTTGGTTCATATAACTGGACTGTGCCTGATTCTGTTTCAGGTGTTATTAACCTGCGTGTTAAAGAAGATAGTGTTCCTTCAGGCAGGGATACGCAGATAATGATTCAGGGCACATCAAACACAATCAGCATTATAGAGCCGAGCATTACAGTAAATTCTCCAACATCTGATGCTATCTGGACTGTCGGCGATACAGAAAATATTACATGGGCAGCACAAGGCACGATAAGCAATAATCTGTTGATTGAATATTCTGTTGACAGCGGGACAACATGGGTTGATATCGCGGCAGGCGAGGCAAACGACGGCGCTTATACATGGATTATTCCTGCAGGCGCGGCAGGAGATGCTGTTTCTATAAGGATTACTGATGCAGACCGTGTGCAGGTAAAAGGGGAATCCCCTGTATTTAAGGTTTTAGGAACAGCTACGATTAAGGTGATGGATCCTAACGGCGCAGAGGTCCTTACCATAGGAGCGGATTATGAACTAAAATGGCAGTCATGGGGCAGTAAGATTAAGCCGGGCGGGGCAGATTATAACGTTTTCAATATATATTACTCTGTTAACGGTGCAGCATGGGTTTTGATTACTGACCAGCTGGCAAATACAGGCTCATATATCTGGACAGTGCCGGATGTTGAAACTACTAATGCTAAACTGAAAATTGTTGATATGAATGATACTCAGACTTTTGATGAATCTGATAATACATTTACTATTGCTCAGCCGACAATTACTATTACAGCGCCTAACGGCGGCGAGACATTATACGCGACAGGCGATTATAATATTACATGGACTTCACATGGCGCAGTAAGCAATGCGTTGAAGTTAGAATATTCCAGCAACAGCGGGGGAACGTGGCATACTATTGCTGAAAATGAGCCAAATGACGGTATGTATGCGTGGGTAGTGGACGATATTGATTCGCCTGGCACTATAATAAGGATCACAGATACGCAGAGGCCTGTGGTTACAGATGTTTCTGATGCTTCATTTATGGTAAAACTGCCTGTGATTACAATAGCGGCGCCTAACGGCGGCGAGGAATGGGTAGTAGGCACAGAAGAGCAGATTAACTGGACATCTGAAGGAAAAGACCAGGGCGCGGTAAGGGACAATCTTACCATTCAATACACGGCTAACGGCACAACATGGATAGATGTAGTGGTTAGCAAAACAAACGATGGGTCATTTTTGTGGACAGTGCCTGACAGCGTATCCAGCACCTGCAAAGTAAAGATATTTGACGCGAGCAGGCCTGCTACTGCAGGTGTTTCCGCGGCTAATTTCAGCATAGTGCTTCCTTATGTTCAGGTTTTGGCTCCTAACGGAGGCGAATCATGGATTATAGGCACACAGCATGAAATTACATGGAGAGGCGTAGGCACAATTTCAGATAATCTGCTATTGGAATATTCCAAAGACAACTTTACCAATGCTATTCAAATAGCCGCAGGCGAGGCAAACGACGGCACATACACATGGACTTTGCCTGATGATTATTCTAACAACGTAAAGGTAAGGGTTACAGACAATGACAGGACCGACATTAAAGATGCTTCTAACTCAGCATTTTCTATTGCGAATCCGACTGTGCTTGTTACCGCGCCTAACGGCGGAGACTTATTTACTGTAGGCGATATTGAAAATATAACATGGGAAGCTGTAGGAGCGCTGAGCAATGACTTGAAGATAGAATATTCTAAAAACAATTTTGCGTCTGCCGGTATACCTATTGCACTGCATGCGCCGAATACCAGCCCTTATCAATGGACAGTCCCTGATGACGTTTCTGCGGCAGTAAGGGTGCGTATTACGGATAATAACCGGCCTGTAACTTTTGATAAATCAGATGCGGATTTTACAATATTGCCGATACCTGTTATAACTATTACAGCGCCTAATGGCGGGGAAGTCTGGAGAGTGGGAGTTAATAAGGATATTACATGGACTGACAATGGCGGTAAGATTTCCAATAACCTGGCCTTGGAATATTCAATTAACGGCGGAACTGCGTGGAAGAGTATTGCTTCAGGCACTGCCAATACAGGGAAATATACATGGACAATACCTGATGATGTAAGCACTGTATGTTTGGTAAAGATAACCGATGTCACAAGGACAACTACTACTGACGCGTCTGATGATTCATTCAGGATAGCGGATCCTTTGATTACCATCGCTTCACCTAATGGCGGTGAAATCTGGGCAGTAGGCGACAGGGCGCCTGTTAGATGGACTACTGAAGGAGCTGTGTCAGATTCATTAGTCCTGGAATTTTCGCCTGATAACGGCGGCACTTATTATTTCGTTGCCACGGTTTCTAACAGCGGGCTTTATAATTGGACAATACCTGATTTTATCACCTCTAATGTATTGTTTAGGATAAAAGACGCTAACCGTAACGCTACAGTTGATTTGTCAGACGCATCATTTGTTATTAACGGAGCGCCGACTATTACTGTTTTAACGCCTAACGGTATTGGAGACGAAATATATGTGCTGGGCGACACCGTTAATATAACGTGGGAATGGACAGGCTTGTCTATTTCCAATAATATTATAATAGATATTTCAAACGATGGTTTTATTACAAGCCAAAACATTGTGCGCGGCGTGCCTAACAGCGGAAGTTACCAGTGGCTTCTATCCGCAGATACACTTACAGGGGCGAACCTTAAGATACGGATTACTGATGGGAACCGCACAACAATCAAAGATGTCAGTGACGGTTATTTTAGGATACGGGGCGGTTTTACTTTAACAGCGCCGAATGGCGGCGAAGACTGGGGAGCTAAGTCCCCGCAGGTTATAACATGGCAAACCAGAGGGAACATCACTAGGGTAAAGCTAGAATATACAATAGATGAAGGCGTAAACTGGAATTCGATTATTGCGTCAACAGCTAATGCCGGTTCTTACTCATGGACATTGCCGGATATTAAATCTTCAACCGTAAAAGTGCGCGTCAGTGATGTTGATGACAGCACGGTCTATGATTTAAGCGATTCTGTTTTTCACATAGTGTATTTTTCAGTGAGGTTCACTATAATGGATTATGATACTCTCCAGCATCTGGCAGATATTAGTGTAAACGAACCGGCAACAGGATGGAATGAGACAGGGCTCAACTCGCCTCTTACAAGGACAGAAATTTATCCTTACGGCACATATACGACATTTTTCAGTAAATCCACTTTTATAGATAACAGCGCTACATGGTCTCCGCCTAAAAGCGGTACTTCTACGTATGTGGTTACTATTTATCTTGAAAACTCCGCTTCAGCGCAGGTTACATGGGATGCAATCCTTACTTATAGCTTTAGCCCTGCTAATGACATGTTAACTGCTGTTGGTTCTTTGCAAAGAAAAGGAAAACTCGTTGGCACTACTGAATTAGAAAGGTCTGATATGGGATCAGCTACATTTGAGATTTATGAGCCTGATGGCGAAACTATAAGGAATACGTTGGTTGCTACTAACCCGTCTTCTATTAATGGTATGTATAACTTTACTTTAGGCGGCACAGAGTTCGAATCAGGTAAGGTTTACCCTGCAGTACTGTCTATTGAATATAGAGGAAAGGCTTATATTTCGAGCGCTAATATAGACGTAGGTTCAGAGATACTTCAGTATGAATTTTTTACAAAGACTGCTGAAAAGCTTGCTGTTTCTGTACAGACAATTGAGGCTGCGGTTGCCGGCGGCACTGCCCAGACCCGCACCGATATAGAAGCATCCAGGCAGAAGCTGGTAGGGGATCTTGAAAACACACGATCTCAATTGTCTTCTGATATATCAAGCACCAAAGCCGCATTGTCTTCTGATATATCAAGCACCAAAGCCGCATTGTCTTCTGATATATCAAGCACCAAAGCTGCATTGTCTTCTGATATATCAAGCACCAAGACTGATTTGACCTCTAGTATCTTAACTACTAAGACTGCATTAACTGATTCGTTAAGTTCTACGGAAACGACCCTAAAAACTGCGGTGGAAGAAACGCGTCAAACCATGTTAACAGCAATGAAATCAGAGATTCTTAATACAGAGAGCGCAGTGCAAGCAGGCGATACCCTGATTATTCGTTACCGCACTTATTCAGGACTAAAGCCAGTTATAGATGTTTACAATGGAAGTAATGTTCAGGAGATAATTAAAGAGCTGATGACAGAGATTGGCATAACTGGCATATATGAGTATCCTGTGCAATTCAAGAACGAGTGGGGCAAGGGCGATTATAGTATCATATGCTCAGAAACAACCAAAGGAACTCTTGATGCTTTGACTCTTTCTGTGATAGGAACAGATTTAGAACAGGTCTATAGCCAGATCTCTGCAGTTTTAGGCTCTACATCAGGACTATCAGGGCTTAAGGATGTAGCAGATGCTATGAACAGCCAATTTTCTATGCTTGAGACTGCTCTTACTAAAATAGGGAAACAATTGGTGGCAGATGTAAAAGATGCGGTAAATCAAGCAAGTGCTTTGGAGCCTATCCATGACCAGTTATCCAAGTTAGCAGGCGAGATTAAAGGCATGACCAGCGAAAATGGCGTATTGGATAAATTATTGCAGGTTTCTCAGGAAGGGAAAGGAGACATGGGGTATCTGAAGAATAAGACCCAGGAACTTAAGGCAGCGATGGAATTAAACCAAAAGATGATGGATAATGTTGCTAATAAGCCGGTCACGCAGACGTGGTATGAATATAAATAACGCGAATTTACGCTAATCATTAGCGGGAATTAGCGTTCAGCAATATATGAGAGAAGGTTACGGCAGAATGACAATAACCAATTACCAAATTCCAAACACCAAATAATGGACAATAACCAATCACCAAATTCCAAACATCAAATAATAATCAATACCCAATATCCAATAACCAAACATAACTTTGATTTGGAAGATAGAACGTTGGATTTTTCTAAGAAGGTTATAAGACTTTGTAAAAAATTACCATACAATTCAATTAATAGCGAACTTATTAGCCAATTAATTCGCGCAGCTGGCTCTATTGGTGCTAATTACCGTGAAGCGAATGATGCGCTCAGCAAGAAAGATTTTAGTCACCGTATCGGTATTACTCGCCGAGAAGCTAAAGAAACATATTATTGGCTCCAGTTAATAGAAGAAGCAAACGCTAATTTAGGCGATGAGGTGAAGAAGTTATTACAAGAGTCACTTGAGCTAAAAAAGATTTTTTCTTCTATAGCTGAGAAGTGTTGTTAGTTTGGTAATTGATTATTGGTTATTGGATCTTATTTGGTTATTGAGATTTGGTTATTGGTGATTAATTTATTATTTTTTAAGTGTATTAAACGAAGTAGCAATATGAAAATAACCAATCACCAAATTCCAAACACCAAATAATCACCAATACCAATAATCAAACACTAATGTTTGGTTATTGGTGATTGGTAATTGTAATTTATTTGGTTATTGGAATTTGATTATTGATTATTGGTAAATTGATGATTGAAATTTATTTGGTTATTGAGATTTGGTTATTGGTGATTAAGTTATGGCGGCGAAAAAATAGATATACGAAGGAGGATTTATGACACGGCTAGGAACGCGGATTTACGCTAATTTATTAGCGAGAATTAGCGGTCAACGCGGATTTACGCTAATAAAATTAGCGCTAATTAGCGTGATAATGTTTTTTGTGTTAATTATACAAGCGGAAGCCAATATTGTTTTAAAGGTTATCGCGGCTAATCCGTCCAAAGGGCAGACGCAGAAGGTGCCTGTAAAGGCGTATCTTCCAAAAGAGGTAAAACCCGAAGATATCGTAGATAAGGGAGACCTGGATATTGCTTACGATACACAGCAGGGCTCTTATTATGTCTATAATGAATATGAAGTAAAGCCGGGCGAATCCTTAGAAAAAGATATTGAAATCAGAAATATTTGGATTATTCCTTCTGCTGAGATTGAATCTTTGTATGTAGAAGGAAAAAAGATTGCGGATCTTCTGAAGAACACTGAGTATGCAGAACGCAGTTTATTTTTAAAGAACTCTATTGAAGCAAAGTTAAAACAGATTACGGATAATCAAATTAACTCTCCTCCTAACCCTGAAAGGCTTATATCAGACTACAGGGATAATTTAAAAGCCCTTGAATCTGTAAGGGCGGATATTGTTATGGGCCGCGGTTTTTTAGCTCAAGCAAAGCCAGGCGGCATATCTGGAAAAGTAATCTGGCGCATGATTATCATAATTGTAATATTTTTAGGGCTTCTGGGCGCAAGCTTCTATTTTATTTGGCAAAAACAGCTCAAGGTAATAACTGGGGATGGCACGTTCTATATTCCTAAAGAAGACCAAAACGCGCAAAATCCGTCTGGGGTTAATCCTGAGCGCCGAGAGGGAGCAGGTGATAAGCCGGAAGAGAAAGAGAAGTAACTTGTTATAAAACATATTATACGAGGGGAAAATAACCAATAACCAAATTACAAACACCAGATAATGATCAATAACCAATTACCAAATTCCAAACACCAAATAATCACCAATCACCAATTTATCAATAACCAAACCTCAGTGTTTGATTATTGATTATTGGGTATTGGTTATTATTTGGTTATTGAGATTTGATTATTGGTTATTGGATCTCATTTGGTTATTGACCCTTCGACTTAGCTCAGGGTCAATCCTGAGTTTATCGAAGGATTGAGATTTGATTATTGGTTATTAACTTAATAATGCATATTAATAGTATGATGCGTCATTTATGAGATTTATCCTAACCATAATAATCCTTTTTTCTTTATCCAGCACATCTAACGCAGAGATTTCTACATCTCTCTGGAATACCAAAAAGAGCGAACACTTTATTGTTTATTCTCAAGATTCGTCTTTAAGTTATATAGATGAGCTTATTAATAAAGTAGAATCTTATTATACCAGCATTACTGAAGAATTGGGATTTACACGTTTTCAGGGATTCTGGACCTGGGATAACCGCGCCAAGATTTATTTATTTAAGGATGCCTTGGAATATCAGAAGGCAACGAATCAGCCTAAATGGTCAGGTGCAGAAGCAAATGTAATTACCCGCGAGATTTACACCTACAAAGGTATGGAAGATTTTCTTGATAGGATTCTGCCGCACGAATTAGGCCATGTCATTTTCCGGGAATTTGTTGGTTTTAAAAGAAACCTGCCGCTTTGGCTGGATGAGGGGGTTGTCTCTTATTTAGAGAAGGGCCAAAAGAAGGAAAGGCTTAAGATTGTAAAGATTCTGGCAAAGACGAGCAGTTTTATGCCTTTGGATGAATTAGGAAAGGTAAATAGATATAACGTAATAACAATGACGGCGCCTGAATTTTTTTACGCGGAGGCAACCAGTATTATTGATTTTTTAATATCAGCTTATGGCAAAGAACAATTCCTGGAATTTTGCCGCAGGCTAAGGGATTTGCGCGTTGACCAGGATTGGAAGCTTGTTCTTTTTGAAATCTATGATTTTAAGGATATTCCAGATATGAATGAGAAATGGGTAAAATTTCTGTCAGAATAAGGTTTAATTTTTTATTTTTTCAGGTATAATATTAAAAATGAGATAATAATATGAAAATAACCAATAACCAAATTACAAACACCAGATAATGATCAATAACCAATCACCAAATTCCAAACACCAAATAATCACCAATAATCAATAATCAAACACTAATGTTTGGTTATTGGTAAATTGGTGATTGGAATTTATTTGGTTATTGAGATTTGGTTATTGGATCTCATTTGGTTATTGGTGATTTTGGTGATTAACGTGTTATAATATGAAAATCAGAATACTGTCTTCTCAAGAAAAATTATTAGAAGATGAGGCAAAGGAGGTAATACTTCCAGGGGAGGACGGGGAATTTTCTGTCTGGGATTTTCATGAGCCTTGTTTATACAGGTTGCGTTTAGGTAAGATTACCGTAAAGATGAGGAAAAAAAAGGAAGAGAAAAGTTTTCCGATAAAAAGAGGGCTGGTAAAGGTTGAGTTTAGCGGATTAACGGCGCTTGTAGAACCTTTTTAGGTATAATATTAAACAATATAACAATAACCAATAACCAAATTACAAACACCAGATAATGATCAATAACCAATTACCAAATTCCAAACACCAAATAATCACCAATCATCAATTTATCAATAACCAAACCTTAGTGTTTGATTATTGATTATTGGGTATTGGTTATTATTTGGTTATTGAGATTTGGTTATTGGATCTCATTTGGTTATTGGTGATTAACTTGCTATAATAATGAACAATGTTATTATAATTTTAGTCATGTTGATCAGCACGTTAGGGCCGGCCGCAGTGGTAGCATATGTTGGTTATGCGGCAGTCAGGGCAGTGGGCAGAAACCCTTCTGCGGCCCCTCGGATTTTATTGGCGATGATAGTGGCATTTATTTTTGCAGAAGCGATTGCGATTGTATCTGTACTTATGTTATCTACTTTGTTTAAGTAGGCCAGGTTTAAACCTGGCCTACTTATGGAGATGGAGCATGGAAATGGAGATAATTAAAATATGTTAATCCAGCTTATCTTTATTCAAGTGGTTACTTTCGCCGGACTTATTTTTGTCCTGAGGATCTTGTTTCATCGCCAGCTAAGCGTCGCATTGACCCGGCTAAAAGTTTTGCATGAACAGAATTTAGCCCGCGAAGAAGAGTTAAAAAAGGAATTAGATGAAATAAAGTTACAGAGAGAAAGGGAATTGGCTAAGGCAAAAGAAGAAGCGGATCAAATTATTAAAGAAGCTAAGGCAAAGTCTGAAAAAATAAATCTGGATATTCAAACGCAGGTAAAGATCGAGGCGCAAAAGCTTTTAAATAAGGCGCATTCAGACATTGAAAGAAAGGAAAAAGAATTGGTAACGGGGTATCATAAACACGCCATAGATTTATCTGTAGAGATGTTCAAATTTGTTTTAACTGAGCAAGGCCGTGAGGCGTTGGGCCATCAGCTTGTTTCGGAATTGATAGATGAAATAGAAAATTTAGAACAAGATAAATTTACAGTTAAGACAAAAGAGATCAAGATCTTATCATCGTGTCCATTGAGCGCTAATGAGAAGGAAAAATTAATAAAAATACTTTCTAAAAAGATGGGCATTGATGTTATCCTGCAGGAGTCGTTAGAGCCTGGGATTATCGCAGGATTGATTATCAATATAGGCGCTCTTACAATTGATGGGAGCATTGATAGCAAGCTAAAAAAAATTATCCCGTATCTAAAAATAGAGAAAAACGCAGGGCAGGTTTAAAACTATAGATAGTGGTAGCCGCAACCTTTAGGTTGCGTTATCATCGACAATTTCTCGCAGGCTAAAGCCTGCGGCTACCAATTTTTCAGTAATCTCTGATATGAATGGCGGCAAAATGGATAAAATAAAGATTCCGCTTCTGGAATTACATGAGGTTGGTTTTGTTAAGGATATTCGGCGCGGCATAGTTAGATTAAAGGGATTGCCTTCTTGCGTCTATGGGCAGTTAGTGCAGTTTTCTTGCGGGACTAAAGGGCTGGTTATGGGTTTTAACCCTAATGAAGTGCTGGTAATTGTTTTAGGGGAGGATCAGAATATATCTGTTGGCGATGAGGTAACATCTTCCGCGGAATTAATCAGTGTCCCTGTGGGTGAAAATTTATTAGGCAGAATCGTGGATAGTTTAGGAGAACCAATGGATGGCAAAGGGGACATAGAGCCGGCAGAATATTATCCGATATTTCACGAGGCGCCTGGTGTTATGGAAAGGGAACCAGTCGAGAGGACTTTAAGCACCGGCATAAAAATAATAGATTTGGCTATACCTGTAGGCAAGGGGCAGAGAGAGCTTATTATCGGAGACCGCCAGACAGGTAAATCCAGCATAGGGATAGATGCCATAATCAGCCAAAAGCACACAGATGTCATCAGCATTTACTGCTGGATAGGAGGCCCACAGCAGGCATTGAAGAAAATCATAAGCATCTTAGCTCAAAAAGAGGCTTTAAAAAATACCATTATAGTTTCCGCTTCCGCGGATACTTCAGCCGCAGAGCAATACCTGGCTCCATATTCGGCGGCCGCACTAGGCGAGTATTTCATGAATAAAGGAAAAGATGTTTTAGTGGTATTTGATGATTTAACGAAGCATGCCTGGATATACAGGCAGATGTCCCTTTTGTTGGAACGTTCTCCTGGAAGGGAGGCTTACCCTGGGGATATCTTTTATCTGCATTCTCAGCTCCTGGAGCGCGCAGGACAGCTTAAAAAGGAAAGAGGCGGAGGCTCAATGACATTTCTGCCTATCGTAGAGACACTGCAAGGCGATATCACAGGATATATTCAAACCAATATTATTTCTATAACCGACGGTCAAATTTATATCAGCTCAGCATTATTCCGGGAAGGTTTTAAACCAGCCATTGATTTAGGGCTTTCTGTATCGCGTATCGGCAGCAGGGTCCAGTATCCCGGCGTAAAGGATGTGAGCAGGGGGTTAAGGCTGGAATACGCGCAATATAATGAAATGCTGCGTTTAACAAAACTGCGCACGCGCTTGTCGCCTGAGGCAATGGAAAAACTGCGTCGAGGAGAAACATTGCGGGAGCTTCTAATGCAGACAAATAACCAGCCTCTTTCTGCTGAAGAGGAAATAATTTTATTTTACGCCTTTCAACGCAAGGTCCTTGAAGCTGTTTCTCCATCACTATTAAAAAAGTTTATAGCAGAATTCTTTAATTATCTAAGCGATGAAGACCCTGGTTTAGTAAACCGCCTGAAAGAAATCAAGAGTTTAAACGCAGATATAACAGCTGGTTTAGATAAAAATATTGCTCAGTTTTTTAATATGATAAAGAAAGAAGAAGCTAAAGGGCTCGATGCTCAGTTAGAATAAACCAAGATTTTATCGTTTTAAGAGGTTAAGCGATATGAAAATAACCAATAATCAAATTACAAACACCAGATAATGATCAATAACCAATTACCAAATTCCAAACACCAAATAATCACCAATACCCAATACCCAATAATCAAACACTAATGTTTGGTTATTGATAAATTGGTGATTGGTGATTATTTGGTTATTGAGATTTGATTATTGGTTATTGGATCTCATTTGGTTATTGAGATTTGATTATTGGTGATTAAAATGTAACCCTAACCTTTAATAACGAAATTATTTATTATGGTTAAAAAAAAGATACTTGTCATTGATGATGAGGAAGATATAGTGAAGACAATATCGTTTCGCCTTAATTCTCTTGGATATGAAGTTATTACCGCTGAGAACGGTTTTGACGGCTTTGAGAAAGCACAACGGGAAAAACCAAATTTGATTTTGTTAGATGTTATGATGCCGGAGATCGACGGGTTTGAGGTATTGCGCAGATTAAGAAGTGATCAAGCGACTAAATATACGCCAGTGATTATGCTTACCGGCAAGGGCGAATCAGAATCTCTTTTTAAGGCGTATAACTTAGGGTCAACGGATTATATTATAAAGCCGTTTAAGATGCAGGAATTATTAGATTCAGTTAAGAGATATGTAGAATAAATAATAACGAAATTATTTATAGTTTTAAAAGGTTATGGTTACGGCAGAATGGAAATAACCAATAACCAAATTACAAACACCAGATAATGATTAATAACCAATTACCAAATTCCAAACACCAAATAATCACCAATCACCAATTTATCAATAACCAAACATTAGTGTTTGATTATTGATTATTGGGTATTGGTTATTATTTGGTTATTGAGATTTGATTATTGGTTATTGGATCTCATTTGGTTATTGGTGATTAAAACATAACCCTAACCTTTAATAACTATTATTATGCGGCCTTTATCAGAATTAAAACAGGATTTTGAAGTCAGCCGAAGTTTAAGAGATATAATAGATGTTTTAAAGACAGCCGCGATGATTCAGTTCCGTTCGTTTCAGCTAAGAGAGAAATTGAACGAAGATTTTATGAAGGAGTTAGAAAGTTGTTTTGGCATATTGGCAGCGAAGAAAATCAATCACCCTTACCTGTTTGACCGCAAAAGCTTGCCTTCGATTATAGTAGTCCTAACTTCGGACGAAGGGTTTCTGGGGGAGTTGAATACCCTGCTTGTAAATGTGAGTATTGACAGGCGGAAATCTAAAGACGACGAAATGGTTATTTTTGGGGAACAGGGAGCAAAATATCTTGAAGATATAAATATGGATTTTGTATTTTTCCCCGGCATTACCGATGAGGTTAAGTATGAAGAGGCAGAAAAAATACGGGATTACCTGATAAATGAATACAAAAAGAGGTTCGGGAGGATTATCATTGTTTATCCCAAATTTGTTTCTTTAACTATTCAGAGAATTACAGTATGGCAGATTTTACCTTTCGAGGAGCCAATAGAAGCCCATGATAAAAATTCGTTAAGGCAGTTATTAATAAAAGAGGCATTGATAGAGCCATCTCAAGATAAAGTTGTAGAGGTTATTGTTGAGCTTTGGGCTGGATTTAAGATTATGGATATACTTTGTTCCAGTAAAATGTCAGAATTCTCAGCCAGGATTATGCATCTAGAGGGCAGTACTCAGGAATTGAATGTATTGAAGCAAAAACTTTCTTTTGAGTATTTCAGGCAGGTTCATAGTTTAAGGGACAAGGTTATACGTGAAATCTCCGCTTCTAAAATCATGTTAGGCAAAAGGAGCTAAAAAATGGGTGGCGGACAAGGCAAGATTATAGCTATATACGGTTCGGTGGTAGATGTCCAGTTTAATGACCAGGTTTTGCCTTCAGTTTATGATGTAATCATAGCTGCTACCTTTAATGATGATGAAGTGGTTTTGGAAGTAGTTGAGCATCATGAACCAAATATTTGCCGTTGTATAGCGCTTAATCCAACATATGGCTTAAAAAGAAATTCTTTATGCATTCCTACTGGAAAACCATTATCTGTGCCTATAGGAGATAGAGTTTATGGAAGGGTGCTTAATGTTTTGGGCAAACCTATTGATGGGAAGGGTCCTGTTGAGGGGATAGATACTGTCCCTATACGCAATCCTCATAAGGTTACAGAGAGAAGAAAGTTTTTTGAAGAGCATGTAAAGCTTAAATTTGAAATTATGGAGACAGGCATTAAAATAGTGGATCTATTATCTCCTTTGGTTAAGGGGTCTAAAACAGGTATATTGGGCGGAGCAGGTTTAGGCAAAACAATACTAATTCTAGAGATAATCCATAATGTCATTACTAAGCGTCAAGGGACATGCGTTTTTGCAGGTGTAGGGGAGCGCATTAGGGAAGGCAATGAATTATATAACGAATTCCTGCGTACAGGCCTCTTAGAACGTTCTATAATGGTTTTTGGCCAGATGAATGAATCATCCGGCGCCCGCTTTGAAGCTGCTCAAACTGGGATTGCAATTGCAGAGTCAATTCAAGAAAAGGGCAAAGAGGTTTTGTTTTTTATAGATAATGTATTTAGATTTGCCCAGGCAGGCGCAGAGTTATCAGCCTTATTAGGCAGGATCCCATCAGAGACAGGTTATCAACCTACGTTAATGAGCGAGATCAGCGAATTTCATGAGCGCATAAGGACTCATGAAAAGGCCGCTATTACTTCTGTAGAGGCAATTTACGTTCCTGCCGATGACCTTACGGACCCAGCAGTAGTAGCAATATTTGCCCATTTAAATTCTACCGTGGTTCTTTCAAGAGACCATGTGCAGAAAGGCCTATATCCTGCGGTTGATGCTCTGCAATCAAGCAGTGGTTTTATCGATCCTCATACCATAAGCAGGAGGCATTTTGATGTGGCTCAAGAGGTGATAAGACATTTTCAAAAATATCAGGATTTACAGCGTATCGTTTCTATTATAGGCAAGGAAGAGTTATCAAAACAAGAACGCACTATTTTTGAAAGGGCAAGTAAATTGCAGAATTTTCTTACCCAGCCGTTTTTTACAGGCGAATTATATACAGGTATGAAGGGGGTTTATGTCCCGTTGGAGGAAACGATTTTAGGCTGCGAAAAGATTGTTTCCGGCCGCGTTGACACAATACCGGACGATAAATTTTATATGATTGGGCCGATTTCACAGATAGAAGCTAATAAATGATCACACGGCGTAAATTTATAGGTCACCTCCTCCACCTACGCGGTGTAAAGCTTTCCACCGCGTAGGTGGAGGAGGTCTAAGTTCTAAGGACAAAAATGGCGAAGATTGGTGAATTGTTAATTCAAAAAAATTTGATTACCCCTCAGCAATTAGATTTGGCTTTAAAAGAAAGCCAAAAGACCAACGAGATTATAGGCAAGGTCCTGATGAGGATGAAATTTGTCACTGAAGAACAGCTGCTGGGCGCGCTGGCTGCCCAATTAGGCCTGGTTTTTTACTCCTCTTTAAAAAATAGCGCTATATCAGATAATGTCATAAAGGCGGTTCCCGCAAAATTTGTCTGGCACTATAAATTTATGCCGTTAAAAATACAGGGAAAGATCCTGACTATAGCAGTTTCTGATCCTTTGGCGGTCTGGCTGATGGAAGATTTAAAATTGCATTTGGGTTATGATGTGGAGAGGGTATTGGCTGTAGAAAAAGAGATAGACTCTGCAATTAGAAAGCATTACGGAGTTGGTTCAGAGACCGTGGAAGAGATTTTAACCCATACTAATACTGTCGCTGAACAACAAAAGGTAAAGGAAGAAGCAATAGAAGATGTAGAGAGATCAGCGCAGGATGCTTCAGTCATTAAATTAGTCAATCAGATATTGTCAGAGGCTGTTATGACCAGGTCTACGGATATACATATTGAGCGGTTTAGGGATTCTGTCCGCGTGAGATACAGGATTGACGGCGTTCTTTATGAAATGCGCGTCCCTGAACAGATTAAATATTTACATAGCGCGGTTGTATCACGCATCAAAATATTTTCGAATCTGAATGTAGTAGAAAAACGCCTTCCCCAGGATGGGAGAGCCATAATTAAAATTCACGATAAGCCGGTAGATTTGAGAATTTCTATTATACCGTCTATTTATGGGGAAAATGCAGTAATCAGGATATTGCCTGTGCATCTTCTTTTTAATTTAGAGGATTTAGGCCTTAGCGTAGAGGAATCTAAAACAATGGAAGAGTTGATGAGAAAGCCGCATGGTATTATTTTTCTTACAGGGCCTACAGGAAGCGGTAAGACTACTACTTTATATGCGTGCCTAAGCAGATTAAATAAAGAAGGGGTAAAGATTATTACTATTGAAGATCCTGTTGAATATGAACTTATGGGAGTTATGCAGATTCAAATCAGATCCGAAATAGGTTTTACCTTTGCAAATGCCCTGCGGAGCATCCTGCGCCATGACCCTGATGTAATGATGATTGGAGAAGTCAGGGATTTGGAAACAGCGGAGTTAGCGATACGCACCGCATTAACAGGGCATCTTATTTTTTCTACTCTGCATACTAATGATGCGCCTAGCGGCCCTACCCGTCTTTTGGATATCGGGATTGAGCCGTATTTAGTCGCTTCTTCAGCAAATGCCTTTATCTCCCAGCGGTTAGTGAGGGTGATCTGCCCGGCTTGTAAAGAAGAAAGAATGGATAAGAACCTGCTTCCCGATGCCTTTAAAAAGATGAAACTTTATTATGGAAAGGGTTGTGATAATTGCAGGAATATTGGTTTTAAAGGCAGGATCGCTATTTATGAAATACTTATAGTAAATGAGGATATAAAAGAGATGATTTTAAATAAGGCTACTGCTTCCCAGATTAGAAAAAAAGCCCAGGAATTAGGCCTTAAGACATTGATGGATGCAGGGATAGAAAAGGTTAAAGCAGGCTTAACTACCCCGGAAGAAATTTTACGGATAGCGGAAATAGAGGAATAATTTAATAAAAGATAGTAATATGAAAATAACCAATTACCAAATTCCAAACACCAGATAATGATCAATAACCAATTACCAAATTCCAAACACCAAATAATCACCAATCACCAATTTATCAATAACCAAACCTTATCTCTTTTTAAGGCGTATAACTTAGGGTCAACGGATTATATTATAAAGCCGTTTAAGATGCAGGAATTATTAGATTCAGTTAAGAGATATATATGATAAAAATAACCAATTACCAAATTACAAACATCAAATAATGATTAATAACCAATTACCAAATTCCAAACACCAAATAATCACCAATCACCAATTTACCAATAATCAAACCTTAGTGTTTGATTATTGATTATTGGGTATTGGTTATTATTTGGTTATTGAGATTTGATTATTGGTTATTGGATCTCATTTGGTTATTGAGATTTGATTATTGGTTATTGGATCTCATTTGGTTATTGAGATTTGGTTATTGGTTATTGGATCTCATTTGGTTATTGGTAATTGACTTGCTATAAAACATATTATACAAGGGATGTGCAAAAATGGCCAAGTTTCATTATAAAGCAAAGAGAGGATTAGAAGAGGTTGTAGAAGGCTTTGTCGAAGCGGAAAACCAGGAAGAGGCTTTAAATAAGATAACAGCTCAGGGTTTGTTCCCTATCAGGGTAGTTATAGAAACGAGCGCTGTTTCGAAAAAAGAACCGCAGAATCTCATACAGAAAAATATAGTCAATAGAAGAATTACCCAGAGAGATATACTTAATTTTACCCAAAAGCTGACCACTCTTGTGAAAGCGAGAGTAGAATTACTGGGAAGTTTAAGGATCCTTTATGAACAAACAGAGAATATCCGTTTTAAAACAATTATTTTAGAAATATATGAGTCCTCAAAAGAAGGCAAAACTTTTTCAGAATCCCTTTCGCGTTTTCCCAGTGTATTCTCTAATATATTTGTGAATATTGTAAAAGCAGGAGAAGCCAGCGGACGGCTGGATTCTGCCCTTGAACAGATTAACGAGTTTTCTACTCGTGAAGAAAATTTGCGAAGTAAGATTCTGGTTGCTATGGCATATCCGGCATTATTGACGCTTGTAGGGCTATCCAGCATATTCGTACTGATAAATTTTGTTGTGCCGCGGCTCAAGCCTATATTTGCGAATTTAGGCAGCGATCTCCCGCTAATTACCAAAATTATTATAAAAATGAGTGAATTGTCTAGCAAGACTTGGTTGTCAGCTTTAGCCGTAGTTATCGCTGTAATATTATTTTTATATAAGACCAAGGGCACTTCTTTTTATAAATCTTATTTAAGAAAGATTAAAACCAGCGTTCCTATTGTAAAAAGATTAGTAAAGAATCAGGAATTGGCTCATTTTTCGCGCGCCCTGGCTTTACTTTTAAACAGCGGCGTGCCTGCATTAAGGTCTTTGGAGATTGCTACCTCCAGCATTGAAGATAAAAAGTTGAAGATGGAATTGGATAATGCCTGTAGAGATATAGCCGCCGGCCAGGGCCTATCCAAGAGTATGGAAAATCAAACAAGCCTGTCATCTTTTTTTATTAAGATGATAGCAGTAGGAGAAGAATCGGGCAGGCTCAAGGAAGTTCTGGATGAGATCTCTAATTCGTATACGCAGCAGATAGAATTAGATATAGCGCTTATTACGTCGCTTCTGGAACCGATCCTTATTCTTGTATTGGGAATGATTTTAGGAAGCATCGTGTTGTCTATCCTTCTCCCTACTTTTCAGATAACGCAGATTGTCCATTAAACCCAAATTTTGCAATAGCAAAATTTGCCCTTTGGGCCGCCCATCCTTTTATATTCTTCTAACCAATTAGGATGGGCGGGGTTAATCCAGCCCTTTCTTTAGAAAGGGCTGCCGAAGGCAAAATTTGCATTGCATCTTTTTATCACAATAGATATTTGTGTAACTATAGCATTTACTTCATTTATAAAATTTCTTGCTTCCTAATGCAAATTTTGGGTTAAAATAAAATATGAGATTGCCTATAGGTTTAGAATTTGCTGAAAGATATCTTAAGTTAGTAGCAGCCAAGCCGCAAATAGCCTCATCCAAGCTATTCCATTATGTCGAGCCCATCTCTTCATTTAGCGATAAACAGATTACCAGCAAGATTACGGATGTATTAAAAAATAATAGATTCAAACCAAAAAGCCTAATCTTATGCTTATCCAGGAATCTTGTTACGGTGAGGAATTTGCACCTGCCTTCCAAGGATAAGCAAGAAATTGCTCAGATGATAGATTTGAATATAGCCCGCATCGTTCCTTATAAGAAGGAAGAAATAGTTTTTGGTTATTGCACCTTAGGCGCTGATGAAACAGGATATACAAAGGTGATTTTGGCTATTATAAAAGGCGATGCGATCAGGAGGCAGTCAAATATTATTGAAAATACGGCTTTATCAATAGATAAAGTAAGCTTGAGTTCATATGGGATTTGGCAGTGGGTTCTTAATAGTCACTCTTCAGAAATAAACCAGGCAGATTTATATCTTATACTGGATATAGATTTCGAGTTTACCGATTTCATTATTTTCTCGCGTGAAAATCTCCTTTTTACCCGCAGCATAAATGTGGGAGCAAATGCCATACTGGATATAGAGGGGCTCGGCATTACAAAGCTTTTAGGAGAGGTTAAACAATCTTTCGTAATGTTTTATAATGAAGAGATAAACAAAAAGCCTGCCGCAGTATTTCTTTCTGGAGCGCGTATCAAATCCGGCCTAAGCAAGACTATTGAGGTTGAATTAGGATTTCCGGTTAAGCTTGTAAAAGATCCTCCTTCTATAGAGATACCGGGAACTAAGGAGTCAAATATCCCTAACGATGTTTCGTTGACGGCGATCTCCGGATTAAGTTTAAAGGACAGTGACCGCATCCTTTATTTTGCAGTACCGGAGATTCAGATCAGAAAATCTCTAAGAGAAAAGACAAGGGAGCTTATGATAGCAGGCAGTTCTTTTATATATCTCTTTACTATTATTTGCGTGATATTATTCAGTAATATTTCCAACCAGGAGAGTTATTTAAATAAATTAAATCAACGTAACGCTGGAATCGAAAAAGAGATGGGAAGCCTATTAAGTCAATTAAATAAGATAGATTTTGTCAAGTCGTATCTCTCTAACCGGCGTAAACCCCTGATTGTCTTTACACAGTTACAAAAGATGACCCCGGAAAACATATCTATTAGTTTTGTAACCATAGATAAAGAGGATAAGGTTAGCGTTCGGGGGCAGGCTATGCAGTTAGCTGATGTATTTAAGTTTATCAACACGCTTGAACAGGTAAAATATTTTAAGAATGTTGAGACAAAATCCACGCGCAAGAAAAAGATCAAAGATAAAGACGTGACTGATTTTGAATTGACATTCCAATTAATCCCATAATGATAAAAATTCAGTTAAAAGGAAAGCAAAAAATTTTAGTATACACTATTATAAGCATATTGGTTTGTCTTTTTATCGGCCGCTTTATTTTCTTTAGTTTAGGAGTCCGCTTAAAACAGCTTAAGCAGCAGACAAAACTGGCAGAGGCAAATCTAAAGAAAGGATTGGAGATGCAGAAACAAAAAGACATGATCAGTTCAGACTATGATAAGTACCAAGCTTTCTTAATAATAGAGAAGATGGAACAAAGGCAAATTATCGAAGAATTATTAAAAGAGGTCGAACGCATAGCCAAAGATTCAGGAGCATCCATTCTAAATTTAAGCCCTCAGGAAGCTGCAGAGCAAGCCAAGGGAAGATATAATGCAGATCTGCGCATAGAAGCTAATGCAGAACAGATATTAAATTTTCTTTACAAAATTCAGGAAAGCAAACTCCTGATAAAATTGGATAAGATCTCGGTGAGCCCGAAAGATGAACAGGCGTCCACATTAAAGGCAGAGGCAACCATAAGCATAGCCGTGCCTTGAGAAGCGCAAGACCTTGTCCAGATATGTTGTCTGGATGCGCAATATAAAAATAACCAATAACCAAATTACAAACACCAGAAAATGAACAATAACCAATTACCAAATTCCAAACACCAAATAATAACCAATACCCAATAATCAATAATCAAACACTAATGTTTGGTTATTGATAAATTGGTGATTGGTGATTATTTGGTTATTGAGATTTGATTATTGGTTATTGGATCTCATTTGGTTATTGACCCTTCGACTTAGCTCAGGGTCAATCCTAAGTTTATCGAAGGATTGAGATTTGGTTATTGGATCTTATTTGGTTATTGAGATTTGGTTATTGGTAATTTGATTTGGTGATTAACTTGTTAATATGCTAAAAACTAGAAAAGACCCAGGTTTTAGCCTAGTAGAACTGATGATAGCTGTTTCTATTTTAAGCGTAGGAATAGTCGCGGTGTTGACGTCTTTTTTAAACAGCGCTTCTTTATTGGATTCTCTCCATAATCGTCTTGCGGCAATAAATTTTTTAGAAGGCAAAATTTCAGACTTAAGGCAAAAGGCAATTGAAGAAGATGGTATTGAGCCGGATAGTTCCCAGGAGGAGATTGCATTAGGCAATCGCCGCGCGGAATTTAAATTAGAAATACAGCCTTTAGATGTCGAAGAATTAAAAGATTATATAAATGAGGCTAAATTCAGTCTATCTTGGCAGGAAGGAAACAAGAATAAAGAAGAGTCTTTAGTTACATATCTACCCGTACTTGCTAAGAAATAATCTAATATGATTACATTATTTATCGTTCAAAGAGGTTACGGTTACGGCAGAATGAAAATAATCAAATACCAAATAATGATCAATAACCAATTACCAAATTCCAAACATCAAATAATAACCAATACCCAATAATCAATAATCAAACACTAATGTTTGGTTATTGGTGATTGATGATTGGATCTTATTTGGTTATTGAGATTTGGTTATTGGTGATTAAAACGTAACCCTAACTTTTAATAACGAATATTGTAAGTTTGGTTATCTATGATTATCTTGCCTTATTTATCGTTTAGAATCAGGAGGAAGCTAAAGCCAGAGAAAGGTTTTTCATTAATTGAGATCATTGTAGTGGTAACGATTTTTTCCATTATCGCTTTAGCTGTAGGGAGCAGTTTTATTTCAGGAATGAAGCTGTGGAATAGGGCAAAAGATACGGATTTCCCTAAATATGAGCTTTTTTTGAGTCTGGAGTCAATAGCTCGAGATTTTCGCCAATCCGTGTCTGTTACAGGGGTATTATTTGAAGGCACCGGTGAGGAGGTTTCTTTTCCTGCGTTAGTTGGAGATTCTATTGTCAAGGTTACCTATAAATTTGACCTACAGGAAAAATCGCTTTTAAGAAGAGAGGTTGATTTAAAAGACGTTCTTTCAGAAACAGCAAAAGAAAACGCTAAAGAAAGACAGGTATTATCTTTAGAAGAGTTGACTTTTAGTTATCTATGTAAAGATATGGAAAAAGATACATACGCATGGATCGATACTTGGGAAAAAGGCAAAGGGATATTTATTGCTATAAAATTAAAAGGGAGGCTTAAGGATAATGAGTTTACCAAGACCGTCTTTATCCCTATATCATAATAAAGGAAGCATCTTAGTTTTTACCATTTGGGTTATTGTCTTTTTTGCAATTTTGAGTTTAGGCCTATATAATATAATTTCCTCTCAAATAAAATTAATTAAAGCTGCAGAGGATAGATTTTATGGCCTTAATATGGCGGACGCAGCTTATATTTATGCTAAAAAGCAAATAGAGATAGATAGGTCTAGTTATAATACCTTATATGAGTTAAGAAAAAAACAAGAGATACAGCTGGGCATAGGAAAGTTTAATTATACATTAGTTGATGAAAATAGCAAGATTAATATCAATATAGCCTCTACGGATGTTATTTCCAGATTACCAGGATTAGACTTAGACTTAGCTAAAAGCATATATGTTTCTTCATTGAGACCTTTTCATAATAAAGAGGAATTGTTACTTATTGATGGAATAAGCGAAGAGTTGTATAATAAATTCAAAGATTTCATCACTGTCTATAGCTATGGCGGAGTGAATATAAATACTGCGCCTCAAGAGGTTATGGCTGCATTAGGCTGTGATGAAGAGCTTATTAATACCATAGATGATTTTCGTAGAGGCGCAGATGGTAAAGAGGCCACTAAAGACGACCAGGAATTTAAGGATATAGGCGGAATTACGGACACCCTTGATTCATTTAAAGGATTGTCGGATGCGCAAAAGACCATTCTTTCGCAGTTAGTCGGATGCGGTTTAATTGGCATAGAATCCAGTAATTTTTCTTTGCAGATTGAAACAAAAGTCATTGATAGATCTGCAATGAGATATGTTATTATAATGGATGGGGCGTTAATAAAACAGTGGAAAGAATATTAAAAAAGTTAGGAGGATAAACAAAATGGCAGAGAAATTTACTAACAAGTTGGGTTTTACCTTAGTAGAATTAATGTTAGTTGTAATTATTATAGGGGTCATTGCGGCAATGATTGTTCCTCGTTTAACCGGCAGGTCAGAAGAGGCCAGGAAAGGCGTGGCAAAAGTAGATGTCGACCTTAACATTTCAACAGCATTAAAACTTTATGAACTTGATAACGGAGCGTTTCCTAATACTGACGAAGGCCTGGCTGCTTTATTAACTGCGCCTTCTTCAGCCAAGAATTGGAAAGGCCCTTATTTGGAAAAAGAACCTATAGATCCCTGGAGCAACCCCTATCATTATAAATCTCCCGGTTCTCATAGGACTGATTATGATTTGTATTCTGCGGGAAGAGACGGGATAGAAGGAAATCAGGACGATGTAGTTAATTGGAGTAAATAGTATGAGAAAGTATTTCATAAAAGTGTTATAATAGCTAAAAAGCAGATTTATTAAAAAAAGGAGACGGGAAATGAATATTGTTTATGCTGTAATTATAGCAGCTGTGTTTATATTTTTCTCAGGCATCAGGATAGTGAGGCCGACTCATATGGGATTGGTTGAAAGGTTTGGTAAATATAATAGATTTGCCACTGCCGGGTTTAACTGGGTTATCCCCATAATTGAAAACTTATACCAGGTAAATATAACAGAACAGATGGTGGATGCTGAGCCGCAGGAAATCATTACTAACGACAATTTAAATGCCCGTGTTGATGCTCAGGTGTATTTCAAGGTCAAGGCTGACGAGCAGAGCGTTAAAAATTGTCAATACAACGTGAATAATTATAAATGGCAGATTGTGAATTTGGCAAGGACTACCCTGAGGAATATTATTGGAACACTTACTCTGAAATCCGCTAACAGTGAAAGAGGCAAAATAAATTCCGAACTTCATAAAACCCTGTGTGAAGAAACTGGTAGCTGGGGCATTGATATTGTGCGGACAGAATTAAAGGAAATAGACCCGCCTAAAGATGTCCAGGAGACAATGAATAAGGTTGTAAAGGCGGAGAATGAGAAAATCGCAGCGATAGATTTTGCTACAGCTGCAGAGACGTTTGCCGATGGCGCAAGAAGAGCTGAGATTAAAAAAGCAGAAGGCGTAAGGCAGGCCAAGATTTTGGAGGCTCAGGGAGAGGCAGAAGCAATAATGCTCGTAAACGAGGCAGCTGAAAAATTTTTCGTAGGCAATGCGCAAATCTTAAGAAAACTTCAGGCGGTTGAAAATGCCCTTATGCATAATTCAAAAATAGTCGTTCCTTCTAACGCCCAGTTAATTAATATGGTAGGAGAAATGGCTGGCTTAATACCTATAGAAACCAGCCCGAAAGCTAAACAATAGCTGATTCCCTGCGAACCCCCTCGTTGGTGATATGCAAGATATTCAAGATTACCGCATATCTTAATATATGCGAGTTATAAGGAGAAAGGCCGAAAAGATCCTTCAGCAGCTAAAATACTCGCTTTGCTCGCATTTTTAACGCTGCTTCAGGATCAAATTTGCTTTGCAAATTTGAAAAAATAATTCTTGACAAAAATAGAAAAGATGTTATACTATTTGCAAATAGTAAGTAGTAGTAAATAAGTGGTTAAGATGTCTGGAGCCGTAAGGTAAAGAGTATTAACCTTGCGGCGTTTTTGTTTCTGCCATTATTTGCTATAATCTTAAAGAAAGGGGGTAGTGAGTAATGGCAAGAGGAAAAGTAAAATGGTTCAATAACCAGAAAGGTTATGGATTTATTACGCCTGAGAACGGTAAGGATGTATTTGTGCATCACAGCGTTATACAGGGAGAAGGTTATAAGTCTTTAGAAGAAGGCCAGGAAGTAGAATTTGAAATACAGAACGGTCCTAAGGGCGAACAGGCTGTCAACGTAACAAAGGTATAACCTAACGGAAATAGTAAGTCAATAAGGCCCGGTATCGTAAAGATTCGGGCCTTATTTTTTTGCCCAAAATTTAATGTTGCTTTTAACCCAAAATTTGCATTAGGAAGCAAGAAATTTTATAAATGAAGCAAGTACTATAGCTGTACAAATATCTATTGTGATAAAAAGATACAATGCAAATTTTGCTATTGCAAAATTTGGGTTTAAGATACTAAAATAGTATCATATAACTATGTTATTAGAAATGCATTGCCACACTTCAAAATATTCCAGATGCAGCCAGATAGACCCTGTGAGCCTTGTCAGGCAGGTGAAGAAAAAAGAACTGCAGGGAGTTATTATTACTGAGCATCATTATCTGTGGGGAGCGGATGAGATAAAGGTGCTGTGGGTTGAGGCGGAGCTGGATGAGAATTTTTTGATAATGGCAGGCCAGGAAGTGGGAACAGATATCGGCCATGTCCTTGTATTCGGGGCATCGAGGACGATAGAAGAAGAGGTCAGCCTGGCGGATTTAAGAGCAGATTTTCCCGGGGCTGCTTTAGTCTGGGCGCATCCTTTCAGGGATGGGAGTATCCCTGATGAGAAGAAATTACTAAATCCGATGCTGGATGCCGTAGAGATTTTCAGCATGAATCAAACGCCCAAGGAAAATTATCTCGGGCTTAAAGCCTGGCATAAATATAAATTTACGGCAATAAGCGGAAGCGACGCTCATGCCGAAGGCATGGCAGGAATATATCCCACCCAGTTTGACCACCCTATATTGACAATCAATAACCTTGTAGCCGAAATTAAAAAATCGCGCTGTAGGCCATTTTTTAAAGAAATCCCAAAGTCCGGCACAAATATTGTAGTGACCGAGATTACAATTGGCACTAAGGGCGATGATGAATTCAGGAATAGGATTATATTAAAAAACATAACTGACGATAAAAAATGGATAGCTGCAAGGCTATCTTCGGATATAACGAAGTTTTTATATAATAATGGATTCGAAAGTGGCCGATTTAGGGTGCCTGAAATAATAGATGTAAATGACAGGGAAAGGCTTGTTATCGAAGATGGCCAGCGCGGGAAAAATCTTTTTGATCTGCTGACGCATGTTGATAAATCTATTGGGATAGATTATTTTAAACTGGCAGCCGAGTGGCTTGCCAGGTTTCACAATAAAGCTTTAAAACAGGGCGATGCGGAAGGTGTGATGAAGAAAGAACGCAGGAGATTTGATTCTTACCTCGATTCATTTAAGAGGACTAATAACCCATATCTGAAAAAAGTCGAGCCAATCATAAATTTTGTAAAAGAGCATGAAGAGGAAATTTACTCAAAACGCAAGAACTTGTTTATATTGAATCACGGGGATTATCATCCAAAGAATATCATAATAGGCCAGGACAGGCAGCAAGACATAACAACTCTTTTTATTTCCGTGATAGACTTTGGGAATGCAATTTTGTTTCTCCGTTCATTTGACGTGGGGTATTTTTTATCCCAGTTCGAGAGCCAGCTTTACGCGTATCCTGAGATTTTGAAATATTGCAAAGAAGCAGATTTTATTGACACTTATGTAAAAGAATCTGATAATATATCTTTAGGTTTCGCAGATGATGTGAAATTTTTCAAGTTAAGGGCAAATCTTAGCATTGCTTCATACCTGATAAAGGTAGGCAAAGGCCAAAGTCTTGAGATGGAAGCTTTAATATCCAGATGCAAAATACCCTAACTTTACAATTCGTGCAAGCACTATTTGTAAAGTTAGTATAATTTAGGAGGGCGAAATGAAGGTGACGGTTAAAGGAAATGCAGTAACATTATTAGGGGAAGAGGTAAGGGTAGGCCAAAAGGCGCAGGATTTTAAAGCCTTGAATACTGATCTAGGAGAGGTTTTGCTTTCAAGCTTTAAAAATAAAATAAAATTGATTGCCTCAGTACCTTCGTTGGACACGCCTGTATGCAACCTGGAAATAAAAAGATTTAATGAAGAAGCATCAAAACTATCAAAAGACCTGGTGATTATATTTATTTCAATGGATCTGCCTTTTGCGCAGAAAAGATTCTGCCAGGCAAATGATATAAAGATAGTAAAGACCCTGTCAGATCATAGAGATGCTGATTTTGGCAGGAAGTTCGGCGTGCTGATAAAAGAAATGAGGCTTTTAGCGAGAGCCATATTTATACTTGATAAGAACGATATTATTAAATATATGCAGGTTGTTCCTGAACTATCTTCCCATCCTGATTATGAAACAGCGCTGGCAGCTTTAAAAAAGATAACTACGTAAGCTTTCGGCTATCCAGTTATATTCTCAGTGGAAAAAAGTCAGAAAAAGGTAGAATCCGCCAATTTACTTATTTTCAGTATCTTGTAATATATGAAAGTAAGGAGGCTTGGATTTTACCATGAAAAACACAATTAAAAAATTTTCTATTCCATTTATTTTATTATTACTGATTAGCGGCTGCGCTTCAGTAAAAGTGGCGATGTACAAAGGGGGTATCCACTATCCGGCTACTGATTCCGCTTCGATTGGGGTGTTTCAGAAAAAACCAGAAGGCAGGAATTTTATTGAGTTGGGAGAGGTAAATGTAGATGGTGCGTCTAACTGGGACCAGATATACAGGATATTCAAAATCAAGGCTTCGGAATATGGCGGTAACGCTCTGTCTACGTTTATAAATCAACGCAGGAGTCAAGACTTATATTAGCCCGCACGAATGCCATTTTTACGATAGTTATTCCTATCCTCATGGGTATTTTTCCCATCATAGGCATTATTACTCGAGAGGGAGCTATTATTTCCCATCCTATTATTACTGTTATGGATATAACGATACTGAGACTGTAACTTTTTTAAACGCAGTAGGGATTATGATAAAATATATCTAACCGTGTCCGGAGGGCATAGCTATGAAATATTTAAACCTTGAAAGGAGGCGTGTATAAGCTGGGGATTATTCGGTCAGATAGTGCTGTTGATAATGATTTTCTCTTTTGTAAAGACTTTCATAAAATGCATGCATGATTCACATTGCACTAAATGCAAGAAATAGGACATTAGCGGAAGAAGATATAGAACCTGGGAGGTAAAGCATGTTTAAAAGAATGTTTGTACCTATTTTTTTCAGCTTGTTGCTGGTGAATGTTTATGGCTGTGCTGCGTTATTAATAGGAGGCGCTGCGGGCGGGGCAGGTACAGCGGTATGGCTTTCGAAGAAGTTAACTGAAGAGGTTAGTGCCCCATTTGATCGCGCAATAGAAGCTGCCAAGAGCGGGCTAAAATCGCTTAATCTGGAAGTCACGAAAGAAACAAAAGAAGAAAATATCGCGCAGATTAAGAGTAAATATACCGATGGCAAAACAATCTGGATTGATATACGCAGGATGACAGATACAAACTCACAGATAGAAGTGCGGGTGGGCGCGGTTACAGGCGACAAGGAAGCGGCGAATAAAATCTTAAATGCCATCAAGAAGCACCTATAATTAATAAGCGATAAATTTAGTTGCTAATCATCGTGTTTTTAAGGTATAATATAAATTTATAAATGATACTAAAATAGTATCATATTAATAAAAAGGGAGCAGTAAACAGTGCGGATTCTTTTGGTAGAAGATGAAAACAGGATAGCTTCTTTTATAGCCCGGGGGTTAAAGGAAGCGCATTATGCAGTTGATGTTGCTAGCGATGGAGAGCAGGGCCTTTTCATGGCTGAGGTAAATGAGTTTAACCTTATTATCCTGGATATTAAACTCCCGAAGCTGGACGGGATTTCTGTGTGCCGTAAACTGCGGGAAAAAAAGATAAATACGCCTATAATGATGCTTTCCGCCCTTGGTTCTGTTGATGAAAAGGTCAGGGGCTTGAATTACGGCGCGGATGATTATCTTGCCAAGCCGTTTGCCTTTAAAGAACTCCTTGCCAGGGTTCAAGCCCTGCTTCGTAGAAAAGAACCGGAAAAAAGAGGCGCCCTTACAATAGGAGATCTTGAATTAAATCAGCTTACCTACAAGGTCAATCGCCAGGGTAAGGAGATTGTATTGACCAGTAAAGAATACGCCTTGTTAGAATATATGATGCTTAACTCAGGAAAGGCAATTACCAGGACGATGATTTCAGAAAATGTATGGCGCGCGGATTTCGATACATTTACTAATGTAATCGATGTATACGTAAATCATCTGCGCAAAAAAATAGATGCGGGTTTTAAAAAACAGCTTATAAGCACAATACGCGGATGCGGCTACGTGATTAAGGAATAATGAGGCATGAAGTTTAATTCTATCAAATTCAAGATAAAAATATTTTATACAACCATCCTGGGCGCTATTCTTCTTCTTTACACGGGCATCCTTTATTTTGAATTGCATTATTCTCTTTACCATGATATGGATAAGGATCTTGTGGTAAAGGCCCAGGAAGTCAGCAATGCGATTAATTCCTATATGGATGCGCTGGAAAGCAATTGGCGGGCATTTACCTTTGCGGCTAATAGAGTTATACGGCTTGAAGGCAGTTATCCCAGCGAGGGTAAGGTAACTGATATAAGCAATTTGTGGTCGAAGACATACCAGGAGCTTGACCTGGAGCATGATTATATCTGCCTGATGAGCACTAACGGCGAAACGCTGGTAACGTCTCGCAATGTGGACAAGGAATTGATTTCATATTTTTTAAAAGGAATTGCTGCGCCAAAAGAAAAAGCCGTATTTTACAGGGACATAGATTTTAAAAAGCATAGCCTGCGGGTGGTAAGCATACCTTATTATTATAAAAATAAGCAGGCGACCCTAGAAATCGGAGTTTCAAAGAAACCTATTTTTACTATTTTATACGGCAGGATATTTTTTGCCTTGGTTACTATCCCGTTTATTCTTATATTCGCGAGTTTTTTGGGCAGCGTGATAACCGAAAGGATTTTGAAGCCTGTAATGGATGTAACAAATATTGCCAGGAATATCACATATAAGGATTTAACCGTGAGGGTGGGAACCCAGCATGTGGATGAAGAATTAAAATATCTGGTAGATGCCTTTAATGAGATGATTTCCAGGCTGGATAAGTCATTTCGTTACATCGCAGAATTCAGCTCTAATGTAGCGCATGAGTTAAAGACACCGCTTACTATAATCCGGGGGGAATCAGAACTTTCGTTGATGAAAGAATGCGATAATGAAGAGTACAAAAGAGTGATAGAAGTAACACTGGATGAGACGCTGAGGATGTTCAGGGTGATTGAGGATTTGCTTCTTTTAAGCAGGCTTGAATACCAGCCTGCGGCATTTAAATTTGAACCGGTAGATTTTTCGGGATTTATTAAAGAAATTTTTGAGCAGGCGAAAAAATTAGCCGCTAAAAAAAATATCCTGGTGCAGCTTCATATCCCTGATAAACCTGTATACTTGAATGCTGATAAACTGCATTTAAGGCGGTTGTTCCTTAATCTTGTAAATAACGCGGTGAAGTTTACTCTTTCTGGAGGCGCTATTACGATCGTGGTAAATACCGAGGATAAATTATTAAAAGTTTCTGTTTCGGATACTGGCGTTGGAATAAAACCGGAAGACCTGGATAAGATTTTTGATCGTTTTTTTCATACTGACTATAACGGGCAGAAAGAAGAAGGAGATGGTACTGGCCTTGGGTTAAGCATTGCGCAGTCAATCGCAAAGATTCACAAAGGAAATATAGCTGTTGTTAGCCAGCCCGGCAAAGGATCCACCTTTACCGTTACCCTTCCGCTCTAGATTAAAAAATTTAATATTGTTTTAATCTCCTTTTAATCCCCTATATGCTAAACTTTTTACCAGGAGGGTGATATGAAAAAAATAGTAGTGGTGGATGACGAAGGCAGGATACGTAGTATTTACAGCCAGCTTTTGAGCGGCAAAGGATTTAAGGTCTTTGAGGCAGCAAATGCTGACCAGGCTAATGAGATCGTAAAACATGAAGACATAGATCTCGTAGTGCTGGATATAAAGATGCCGGAGGTTCAGGGGGATATATTTTTTGAAGTGCTGCGATGTTTTCACAGATTCTGCAAGGTAATCGTTTCCAGTGTTTATCCCTTAAATGAACAAAAACGTATGATTATAGGCGCAGATGATTATTATGATAAATCGGAAGGGTTTTGGGTATTGATTGGCAAAATAAACAAGGTTCTCGGCGCCAGCATATAATTTAATATAATAGGAAATTCCTTGTCACCTCCTCCACCGCGTAGGTGGGGTGGTATATACCACCCCACCTACGCGGTGGAGGAGGTCTAATTTAAGTATTAAAGACAAAACTATTGAAACCTGAAAGGCGGGTGGTATAATAATAAACAACTTTCTATGAAGAGCATATATACCTTTTATTTATAAACTGAAGCCGGGATCTGATTGACCGGCTTTTTTTATTTAGATACCTTAAGGAGAAAACAAAAGTATGGCTGACAAGATTTTAATTGTGGATGATGACACGGAATTAAGAAGCGAGCTTCATGATTTTCTTGAAGGCTATGAAATAGTCGAGGCATCAAGCGGGGAAGAAGCGTTGAGGATATTAAAAAAAGCAAACGAAATCAGCCTGGTTATCTTGGATGTGATGATGCCGGGGTTAAGCGGACTTGAGACCCTGACTAAAATAAAGAAAATGGACCCATGCCCAAAAACTATTATTTTAACAGGTCATAGCTCTAAGGATGTGGCGATAGAGGCTCTTAAAGGCCGCGCTGATGATTATATAGAAAAACCTATAAATATCGAAGAAATGAAAGAAACAGTCGAGAGATTGATAGAGGTTGCCAGCACAGGGGATAATCTGGATACGCTGGATTTGAAAGATAAGGTAGAAAAGGTAATGCGTTTTATGGAAAGGAACTGCTATAAGAAACTTACCCTGGAAGAAGCAGCAGCCACTGTTTACATGAGCCCTAAATACCTCAGCAGGATTTTTAAAGAGTATACTAAAAAGGGTTTCAGCGATTATAAATTAGAGATGAAAATAGATAAATCCAAGGATTTATTGAGAAATACCGGATCCAACATCAATCAGATCGCGTATAAGATGGGATACGAGAACGCGGAATCATTTATAAAACAGTTCAAAAAATTGACAGGCCGTACGCCTGCAGAATACCGTAAGAAGATAAAAAAAATAAAAATATCAAAGCCTCGTAAAGCGCCATTCTATAAGTGAAAAAAGTCAATAAAAAGCGGGAAATATAGGGCTTATATGTCTATAAGAATAAAACTTACTATTATATTTTTGGCAATAGCATTAATTCCTTTGCTGTTTGTCAGTTTTTTAACGTTCGATATTTATAAAGATTCATTAAAGACTGAACGTCTCTCGCATTTGTGGGATCTTGCCACTTTTAGAGCTGACAAAATTGAAACATATTTTGTCGGATTAAAGACCTATATAGAGATGCTTCAAAACTCCTATGTTATTAAGAAAAATTTCCCTGTGTTGGCCCGGCTCGCTGATGATCCTGCCAATCCGGAGTATATCAACGCTAAAAAAACACTTGATGAAATATTAGAAAAGACGTCTTCGGTTTTAAGCTTGTCTAATATTATACTGGTGAATCCTGAAGGCAGGATTATTTATGCATATAACCCTAAGCACTACCAAAAGAAATTTCTGGCTTCTATTTCCGGAGTCAAACAGAAGGCTTTTAAGGAAGGAAAAGATAAAATCTACTTTTCGGATATATTTTTAAGTGAAGAGGATGATAATAAACCTGCAATACTGATTACTGCCCCGGTTTTTGACATTGGCGGAGTTTCTGTAGGTGTTGTAGCTTTTGAAACTGCCATGACGCCCATTTATAATTTTATTCGTGACGCAACCGGGCTGGGTAATACCGGTGAAATTCTTCTTGGCAGGAAAACAGGGGATCAGGTAGAATTTTTGAGCCCTCTCAAGTTTGACCCGAACGCGGCGCTTAATAGAAAAGTATCTATAGGAGAAAGTGTCGGAGGGCCCATTCAAAAAGCTGCGCAAAGCGTAAATGGAACAGGTGAGTTAATCGATTACCGGGGTAAGAAAGTTATAGCTGCCTGGCGGTATATACCTTTTTTAAACTGGGGCATGGTGGCGAAGATTGACACAGAGGAGGCATTTAGCGATGTAGTAAGGTTAAAGAACCTGGTGTTTATAATTTTAGGTATTATTTTTATTTTAGGCGGCATAATGGCATTTTCTATCGCTCAGTCTATTGCCAGGCCTATAAAAAAACTGTCCAAAGGTGTTGATATAGTAGGACGCGGTAATCTGGATTATAAACTCGCAATTAATTCGCAGGATGAAATCGGTCATCTCTCTAGAGCATTTGACAAAATGACTGCTGAGCAAAAATGCGCGCAGAAGTCTTTACGTTTAGCCGCCCAATACACCCGGAACCTCATTGAAACATCTCTTGATCCGCTTGTCACTATCTCTAACGAAGGCAAAATTACAGACGTTAACGAAGCTACCATGAAAGCGACTGGTTTATCCCGCGATAAGCTTATCGGCACAGACTTCTCCAGCTACTTCACAGAGCCTGAAAAGGCGCGGGCCGGATATCAGCAGGTATTTGACAGGGGGTTTGTCACCGGCTACCCTTTAACCATACGTCATAAAGACGGCCGCTTAATGGATGTTCTATACAATGCTTCCGTATACAAAGATACCCGTGGCAATACAACAGGAATTTTTGCCGCAGCACGCGACGTGACGATACAAAAACAAGCCGAGGCGGAATTGAGGCGCCACAAGGATAACCTTGAGCTAATGGTGAAAGAGCGCACTGCACAGCTAAAAGAGAGCGAAGAGGATTTGAAACGCGCTCAGACCGTGGCGCGTATAGGAAGCTGGCGGTTGGATATGCGTGAAAATAAATTGAATTGGTCTGACGAAGTCTACCGGATGTTTGGTATTCTAAAAGGGACTCTCATGACGTATGAAGCGTTTCTTGCCAGAATTCATCCGGATGACTTGGAGCTCGTGGATAAGGCATGGAAGGCGGCGCTGGCCGGAGAACCCTACGATATAGAGCATCGCATTCTCGTGGAGAATGACGTGAAGTGGTTAAGAGAACAGGCAGAGCTTGAATTTGACAAAGAAGGCGTGTTGCTGGGTGGTTTTGGCACAGTGCAGGATATTACCGAACGCAAAACATCAGAACAGCTTTTACAGAAAGCGCATGATGAGCTGGAAGAGAAGGTGTTATTTCGCACACGTGACCTGAACACGACGAATAAACAATTGAGCCAGGAGATATTAAGGCGCAAAGAAACCGAGCGCGAGTTAAGCGCCAGGAATATACTGCTTAAACTCTTGAATAGAGCAGCTTCCCGCAAGGACTATATTGAAGGAGCTGTTAAATTAATAAAGAATTGGAGCAAATGCCAGTGCGTAGGCATAAAAATTCTGGATGAGGAAGGAAAAATATCTTATGAGTCTCATATAGGTTTTGACTCTGAATTCTTACGATCCGAGAATTGTCTATCTATTGAAACCGACCACTGTGTGTGCATACGCGTAATTAAAGGGGAGCCTGAAAGTGCGGAGAAACCTTTTATGAGCGAGTCAGGTTCGTTTTGCTGCAACGATTCGCAGGCTTTTTTAAAAAAACTTACCAGAGAAGATGAAACCAAATTTCGCGGGGTGTGTATAAAAAGCGGATTCCAGACTCTTGCGGTCATCCCTATCCGCTACATGGATAAAATAGTCGGCGCTATCCATCTGGTGGATAAAGAACCTGATAAGATAGGGGGTGTTTCAAGAGAATTTATAGAGGCGCTTTCCGGGATTGTTGCCGAAGCCATCAATAAATTTAATCTCGAAGATAAAATTAAGAAGGAACATGCTATGCTGGATAGTGCCCATAAAGAACTGGAGCAGGTGCGCAGGCTTTCTGATATCGGAACGCTGGCTGCGACCGTAGCTCATGAACTACGTAATCCACTAGCAGCCATACGTATGGCGTCTTATAATATAAGAAGAAAAGCGCAGAATCCTCTACTGGATAAGCATTTGGTTACCATTGAAAAAAAAGTAAACGAGAGCGATCAGATTATAAATAACCTTTTATTTTATTCACGCCTGAAACTGCCACAATACGAAAGCATAAATATCTGCGAGATTATAGAAGAATGCGTCGCGATCGCAAAGGATAGATATCAGAAAAATAAAATATCTATTGAAGTAACGCTCAAGCCGCTCGAAAATATTTCTGTAGAAGCAGACCCCCTGCAGATAATAGAGGTGTTCAGCAACATCGTGGGCAATGCTTATGAAGCCATAATAGACGGCCAGGGAGCCATAGGAATAGACGGAAGCTTAGACAATAGTTTTGTAAAAATCTCAGTTAAAGATAACGGGGTTGGAATTAGCCCCGAGGATGTACAGAAAGTGTTTGATCCATTCTTTACCACAAAGGCAAAGGGCACAGGTCTGGGCCTTACTGTGTGTAAACAGATAATAGGTCTCCATGGAGGTATAATAGATATTATGAGCCGGAAAAACAATGGATCAACTGTTATCATAAAACTGCCCATGCACAGGGAGACATAATGGCCAAGAAAATCCTGATAATAGATGATGATATGGAATTGTGCGAAGAAACAGCGGAAATATTAAGGGATGATGGCCACTCTGCAGAGATGGTGCATGATGGCGAGACGGGGTATGCTTATATTAAAAAAAGTGAATACGATATTATTATGCTTGATAGCATAGGAAATTATATCAAATAAGATCCTTCGGCTATTGGCCTCAGGATCAAGCAAAATTGCGCTTCGCATGGCAATTTTGCTTGACTATAGAATGCCCGGATTAAATGGAATAGAGCTTCTGGAGTTTATAAAAAATAAGAATCTTAGGACAAAGGTTTTTTTAGTAAGCGGAAAACCCTTTGTTGAAAAGTTGTTAAGTGATGAAGATCTATCAAGCGTTGTAACCTGCTTTATGAAGAAGCCTTTTGATCCTAAAGTCCTACTTGAAAACATTAACGCCTAAAATCTCCTCACCAAAATTTCTGAAGCAAATTGTGGTAGAAAAAAGTCAGAAAAAAGAGGAACCTGCCAATTTACATATTTGCAGAACTGTTCTAATATGTCTTTAAGAAAAAGGCGGTTCGGGATTAATCCGCCTAGGCGGATTAAAAAGGGAGGTGAAAAATGAGCAGTAAGCGAATCGTGATTGTAGATGACAATAAAGAATTTGCGGAAGAACTCCGCGAACTTCTTTATTTATGCGGTTATTATGTAAAGGTGGTTACCAATAGCCTCGATGCTTTTAAAACAGCTCGTAAATTAAAGCCGAATTTGATATTGCTTGATCTTAAGATGAACGGGATGAACGGTTTTCAGGTAGCCGAACAATTAAAACAATCTAAAGAAACTTTCGACATCCCGATTGTTGCGATGTCAGGCTATTTTCCTATTGAAAAAGAATCTATTCTCCTGGATATGGCCAATATGGATAGCCGCTTGAAGAAGCCGTTTAGTATCCTGGATTTAATTGACTGCATAGAAGGAATTCTAAGCAGAATAAACAATGATATGGAAACAGCAGTCATGTACAGTGAATATGTGCAGGGATAAAAATGGAGGGAGTAATGGAGAATGGAAAGGTAATGATAGTGGATGACGACAAAGAATTCCTTGAAGAGCTTAGAGAGACCCTTGTCTTAAGCGGTTATAGTATGATTGCGGTTAATGACTCACTTTCAGCATTAGATACAGCTGTCAGGGAAAAACCGGATGTTGTGGTATTAGATCTTATGATGCCGGGTAAAAACGGATTTCAGCTTGCCGATGACTTGAGGCATGCTCCGCAGCTTATGCAGATGCCTATCATTGCTATGACAGGCAATTTTGAAGAGGCGTGTAACCCGCTTATAAAAATGTGCGATATTAAAAAATGTCTTAAAAAACCATTTAATCCTTTGGATATAATTGCTGAAATAGAGGCTGTATTGGAATAGGGGGGTATAATGACAGTGACAGTAGATCAGGAAACATGCATTGGTTGCACCTTATGTACGCAAATTTGCCCGGAGATCTTCAAGATGGAAAGCGACAAGGCGGTTGTATATAGGAATCCGGTTCCGGATGAATTAAATGCGGAATGCAAAAGAACAGCCGAAGGGTGCCCTGTGAACGCGATAACAATAGAGGTATAACCTACGAGGAGGTTTTGTTATGATAAAGAAGTCAAATAAGAAAAACACAAATAAAACGGAAAAGGCTAAGAAGGGAATGAGATATATATGCGATGAATGCGGAATGGCAGTAACAGTGGATGAAGTTTGCAGCTGTTCGGATGCGTGTGACATTACCTGCTGCGGCCAGAATATGAGATTATTAGATTCATGCGGCGTATGCTGATATCGCACAACAAGCTGGCGTAGAAAATTAAATAAGAGTATAATAAAAATAAAGCTGAAAAGAAAGGAGAAAGGTGAGTATGGCAGAATTTAAAGATTTACTGCAGAGCGCAGATTGGAAATCGGAAAAACATGTTCCTGCGATCGATGCCCCTGATTCTGTTAAAAAGGGTGAATTTTTTAAGGTGACAGTGACAGTAGGAAAAGAGATTGTGCACCCGAATACCACAGAACACCACATACGCTGGATCAGTTTGTATTTCCAGCCCCAGGGAGAAAAATTCCCATATCAAATCGGCAAGTTCGAATTTACCGCTCATGGAGAATCAGCGCAAGGTCCTAATACAAGCACGGTATTCACACATCCAGAGGCTGCTTTTATGTTTAAGACTGATAAGCCCGGAAAACTTTTTTCCTCGTCGTACTGCAATATACACGGCTTATGGCAGTATTCAAAAGAGCTTTCGGTTAAATAAAAATGAATGAATTATCCATTCTTATAGGTGGAAAAGCAGGATTTGGTATAGATAAGGCCAGTTCAATTATAGGCGTTATTCTCAAAGAGCTGGGTTACAATATTTATATATACCGTGACTACCCGTCTCTTATTAGAGGCGGGCATACGTTTTCCATAATAAGAGCATCTACAGAAAAAGTGTATTCCCATAAAAATCAGGTGGATTTTATCTTGGCGTTAAATCAAGACACTGTAAATTTTCACAAGAACAGGCTAAAAAAAAGTTCAATAATAATATATGACTCTGATTCTGTAAAGCTGGAAGATTTGCCGTTTTCGATAAAGACAGTAGTAGGGATACCTATTGGGAAAATAATCAAAGATCATAAGGCATCTGAAATAATGTGTAATTCCTGTATCATAGGAAGCTTTTGCAGGGCCGCAGGTATTAAGTGGGAAGTTTTAGAAAGCGGTTTCAAGGAAGATATTGTAAAAGAATTAGAGTTAAATCTAAAAGTTGCGCTTAGCGGATATAACGAGTCAAAAGAATTAATAAGTATAGAGTCTTTTACTAAAGGCGATTTTCCGATAATTACAGGAAATGAAGCCATAGGCCAGGGGCTTATAAAAGCCGGGCTTAAAGCCTATATCTCATATCCCATGACGCCGTCTTCGGGCATCCTGCATTATATGGCCGGCGTTGCCGAAAAGTTATCCCTGAAAGTCATTCATCCTGAAAGTGAGATAGCCGTGATTTTAATGGCGCTTGGATTCTCTTATGCAGGAGAAAAGGTGGCTGTTGGGACCTCTGGCGGGGGGTTTTGCCTTATGACCGAAGGTTTAAGCTTTGCTGCTATGGCAGAACTTCCTATTGTAATTATTGTTGGTCAGCGGCCTGGCCCAAGCACAGGCCTTCCCACTTATACATCTCAGACAGAGCTGCATTTCGTGTTAAATGCCGGCCAGGGTGAGTTTTCAAGATTTGTAGTAGCGCCTGGTGATCCTGAAGACGCGTATTATTGGTCAGGGGTAGCCTTGAATATCGCATGGAAATATCAGATACCGTCTATTATTTTATCGGATAAAACAATGGCTGAGGGGAATTACAGTTTTGATATGCAGGCAATTAAAGATATAAAAGAAGAGCAGCCTATTCTATGGGATAAGAAAGAGGAATATAAAAGATATTCAAATACAGAAAGAGGTATCTCGCCTTTGGCCTTTGCGCCGGATAAGGATGCTATTATTAAGGTAAATAGTTATGAACATGACGAATTTGGAATAACGACGGAAGATCCTGGAATTACAAAGGCAATGCAGGATAAACGTTTGGCCAAAGAAACCTATCTTAGCCAGGAATTGGAAGGGTATGAGACAGTGAAAATTTATGGGAATGAAACCTCGCCCAAGGCAATACTTTCCTGGGGTTCTAACAAAGGCGTTGCCAGAGAGGCGGCAGAAAAAATGGGCCTGAAACTTATTCATGTCCAGGTGTTATGGCCGTTTCCGATAAAGAAATTTCAAGAGGCTCTTAAAGGCGTCAATACTTTGATCTCGGTTGAAAATAATGCCACAGGCCAGCTCATAAAACTGGTGCAGGGCCTTGGATTCAGAGTGGATAAAAAGATATTAAAATATGACGGCAGGCCATTTTCTGTTGATGAACTGGAAGAAAAACTAAAAACGGTATTAATATGAATCCAACAAATTTAAGCACGTATTGCCAGAATACATGGTGCCCGGGCTGCGGGAATTTTGCAATATTAAATTCTATCAAAGCAGTCTTAAAATCTCTATCCGAAGATGGGATATCTTTAGAAAATGTTGTATTGGTTTCAGGGATCGGCTGCCACGCCAAAATAGTAGATTATATCAATGTAAACAGTTTTTATTCTATCCATGGCAGGGTTGTGCCTGTTGCTGAAGGCATAAAACTTGCAAGGCCTGGAATTAAGGTAATTGGTTTTTCAGGTGACGGCGATTCATACGGAGAAGGATTGGAACATTTAATTTTTGCCGCTAAAAGAGATATCGATATCACCATGATTATTCATAATAATCGTGTCTATGGCCTTACCACAGGCCAATATACACCTACTTCGCCTATGGGGTATAGAGGCCGGTCTACGCCAAAAGGCACTACAGAATACCCAATCAATCCTCTTGAGCTTATGCTTTCAAGCGGCGCCAGCTTTATTGGCCGGGGGACTTCTCATGGCATGGAGCTATTAAAGAAAATCTTTAAGGAAGCAATTATGCATAAAGGTTTTTCTCTGGTAGATGTATTGCAGGTATGCGTTACGTATTACAATATGTACGAATATTACGATAAGAGGGTTTATGAGTTAGAAAGCCATGACCCGAGTGATTACAATAAGGCCTCAGCTAAGATCCGGGAATGGGACTATAATAACGATTCCAGGATCGCGCTTGGCGTATTTTATAAGAAGCCCCTCGCGACATAGTATAAAAATGAGATCGCTCGGGATCAAATTTTGTTTCACCCCGCCCTTTTGGGCGGGTATACTAAGAAGCTTTGCCAAAAGGGCGGGGTTTCACAAAATTTGGGAGGTGAGAAGTGGTTAAATATAAATGTCTGGTATGCGGTTATATCTATGACCCTGAAACAGGAGATGCTACTCAGAATATTAAGCCTGGCACATCTTTCGAGTCCCTGCCTGAAAGCTGGGTTTGCCCGGAGTGCGGAGTTGGTAAAGACCAATTCGAAAAAATTTAATTGCGGAGGAGATGATCCAATATGCCTGATTTAAAACCAAAGGTTTCCATAATCGGAGCCGGCAATGTGGGCATGCGCTATGCGTATGCGTTGATGATGAGCGGCCTGGCGCGTAAAATTGTCATAGTGGATGTAGACAAAAAAAGAGTGGAAGGCGAAGTAATGGACCTGTCTCATGGCGCGCCGTATATATCGCCTGTAGAAGTAGCCTCTGGCGATTACTCTGACATAAAAGATTCTGACATGGTTGTAATTACTGCAGGCAAAAAACAAAGCCCCTGCCAGACAAGGCTTGACTTGGCCAAAGACAATATCCAAATTTACAAAAAAATAATCCCTGAAGTTATAAAATATGCGCAGGAAAGCATTATCATGATTGTTGCAAATCCCGTGGACGTACTTAGTTACGCGGCATATAAAATATCCGGCAAATCCGCCAGTAAGGTAATAGGCTCTGGCACTGTCCTGGATACAGCCAGGTTCAGATTTCTATTAGCAAACCACTGTAATATTGATTCGCGCAATGTCCATGGGTATATACTTGGAGAGCATGGCGATACTGAATTTCCAGTGTGGTCCAGCGCGATGATAGGCGGAATATTATTTAAGGATTATTGCCATATCTGTAAACAAAAGGCAAATTGCAATCATCAGGAGGAACTTGAGGATATTTTCTTGGAGGTCAGGGATTCCGCGTATAAAATAATAGAGAGAAAAGGCGAAACATCATATGGCATAGGCCTTGCATTGGTAAGGATAACGCAGGCAATTATTAACGACGAGAATGCTATTTTATCTGTTTCATATCTGGTTAAAGATTATTATGGAATAAACGATGTTTATTTAAGCCTGCCGGCAGTGCTTAATAAACAGGGTGTGAGAGAAATCTTAAAAATTGAGTTTGACGCGAAAGAAGAGCGCCTGCTGAAACTTTCCAGTGAAGCCATAAAGAAAGTAATCAAGGAGACAGGGCTTTTATGAAGAACTTACCCGAAAGCATAATAAGATTTTTCAATAGCCAGAGATTTTCAATAGTATCTACAATTGACAAAGACGGGAGCCCTCATAATGCTTGTAAAGGTATAGTGGATATAAATAAAAACGGCAAGGTGTATCTATTAGACCTTTATATGGCCGGGACTTATGAAAATCTGAAAAGAAATTCTCGTATAAGCATAACTGCGGTTGACGAACATAAATTCAAAGGATATTGCCTTAAGGGCAGGGCAAAGATTATAGCGAAGGATAAAGTCGCAAAGCGCATCTTAAAATTATGGGAAAACAAAATTACTTCCAGAATTTCACACCGGTTATTAAAAAATATACAGGGTGAAAAAGGACACGTAGCGCATCCTGAGGCGCTTTTGCCAAAGCCTGAGTATTTGATCGCAGTAGATGTTAACGAGATAGTAGACCTTATACCTTCTCATATAAGAGGCAAGGTAAAATTATGATTCTGGATCTTGTTATTATAGGCGGGGGGCCTGCAGGGATAACCGCAAGTGTATACGCCAGCCGCAAAAGAATGAACTTCCTGGTAATTACTAAAGATATAGGAGGACAAGCGATATGGAGTTCTGATGTGGAAAATTATCCAGGCTATCAGTTTATAACAGGGCCGGATCTAATGACAAAATTCCAGGAGCATATGGAAAAATATGGAATTCGGGTGAAGGAAAACGAAGAAGTCATAGAATTAGAAAAAAAAGATAAGATAATTTATATTAAAACCACTAAAGAAACCTACGAGGCAAAGATAGTGATAATAGCTGCGGGAAAAAAAGTGAAAGAAATAGGCGTTCCGGGAGAAAAGGAGTATAAAAATAAAGGAGTTGCGTATTGTGTTACATGTGATGGGCCCCTTTTTGCTGAAAAGGATGTGGTAGTTGTGGGAGGCGGAAATTCAGCATTGGATGCAGCTATACAGATGATGAATATCGCCAATAAAGTTTATCTTATTAATATAACCAATGCATTTACAGGCGACCTTATTATGCAAGAAAAACTAAAAAATAACCCAAAGGTAAAAATCCTGCATAATACAAGAGTGGAATCAATAACAGGAGAAAAGTTTGTTAAAGGCATAAATATAGATACCCAGGGCAAAAAACAAACTCTAGATGTAAAAGGTGTATTTATAGAAATAGGGCTGATGCCGAATTCCTGGTTTGCTAAAGGCGTGGATAAAAATGGAAAAGGAGAAATAAAAGTTAATTGTGCAAACGAGACCAATATTCCAGGGATCTTTGCAGCAGGCGATGTTACAAGCGTGCCTGAAAAACAGATTGTGATAGCTGCAGGCGATGGCGCCAAGGCTGCCTTAGGCGCTTTTAGATATTTAGCCCGCTTAAAGTAACTTGAATTCCTTAACCAATTTAGCAGTCCCGATGAAGTAAATCGGGACTGCTAAATTAATAGGTGACTTTACATTGAAATCAATAAAGGTTCAATTAGGAATATTTCTGATATTATTCTCTGTATACATAACTTTTCTGGAAAAAGACGCCAGATTTTTATTAGCTATATGTATTAGCGTTATATCTGCTGCGCTGGCTGATCTCGTCGCTTCTTATTTAAAGAAAAAGGAATTTGTTTTAACGGAAAGTTCGATTATAACAGGTTTGATTATAGGCTGTGTATTGTCCAGCGCCCAGAATTGGCGGCTGATAGCGCTGACAGCTTTATTGGCAATAGCATCCAAGCATATAATAAAATTCCGCAACAAACATTTTTTCAACCCAGCAGCATTTGGGATAATAGCATCCGTATTTATTTTAGGAGCTGCCACAGAATGGAAAGGCGCATATCTTTGGTATGTCATTATTCCTTTTGGCGTTTATGTTTCGTTTAAAATAAAGAAGCTGGAGCTTATCGCCAGTTATTTTATCGTATCTTTTATATTATTCGGAGGGCAGGCTATTATAAACAAAGTAAATGTATTCAATATATTAGGATATTTGAATTACTTCTTTATATTTATAATGCTCATCGAGCCGATGACAACACCTATGACAAAGTTCGGAAAAGTAATATTCGGTTCAGGCACAGGAGCCTTGATTTTTGTTTTGTACGCATTGGGAATCAGGGAAGCTGAGTTGGTGGCTTTACTGTGTGTTAATTTATTAACACCCTTATTAAACAAAAGGAGATAAAGATGAAAAAAATAATTGCATTTTTAATCGTAAGTTTTGTTATTTGTTCGACTGCGTATGCTCATCCGCCGTCAGATATAAAAATAACATATAACCTGAAGACAAAGATTATGACAGCAATTATTATGCATAATGTGAGCGATGTTAAAAAACATTTTATTTATAAGATAATCACAGGTCTTAATGGAAAAGAAATAATAAACCAAGCCAGAAGCCAGCAGGATAATAATATAAGCCAGACAGTAAGTTATTTAATACCTGATGTAAATGCAGGGGACTCATTATCAGTGGAAGGATATTGCAACCTGAGCGGCAGCCTGAAAAAAGAGATCAAGATATTAGAATGATAAAAGAGGCAATGCTTTACGAAAAGCTTCAGGATGGTAAAACGCATTGCTATCTCTGTTCACACCACTGTAAAATTATTCCTGGCAAATTCGGGATTTGTGGAGTAAGAGAAAATATAAGCGGAAAACTTCATACGCATGTATACGGCGAAGTAATCGCGGCGCATATAGATCCGATAGAGAAAAAACCACTTTACCATTTTTTACCCGGTTCAGCATCCTATTCTATAGCTACCATCGGCTGTAATTTTAAATGTCCCTTCTGCCAGAACTGGGAGATATCTCAGGTTTCCAAAATGAACAATGATATCTCAGGGAGAGAAACCAGTCCCGAAGATATTGTGAGGGCCGCGAAACTGGCAGGTTGTAAAAGCATTTCGTATACTTACACCGAGCCTACAATATTTTTTGAATACGCTTACGATATCGCGAAGTTTGCTAAAGAAGAAGGGCTTTATAATAATTTTGTAACAAATGGATATATGACGACTGAGGCGCTCAAGACAATCAAGCCGTACCTTGATAGCGCGAATGTTGACCTTAAAGGGTTTAGCGAGGATTATTACAGCAGGTTCTGCCATGCTCATTTAGAGCCAGTGTTGGAATCTATAAGGGTAATGAGGAAACTGGGCATATGGGTGGAGATCACGACGTTGATTATCCCAGGCCAGAACGATTCTGAAAAAGACCTGAAAGGCATCGCGGAATTTATCGCCGGTGTAGGTAAAGAGATGCCGTGGCATATTTCCAGGTTCCACCCTGATTATAAATATCTGGATTCAGGTCCTACGCCCGTAGAAACCTTAAAGACTGCAAAGGCCATAGGCGAAAAAGCTGGATTGCGCTATATCTATTTAGGAAATATTCTGGAAGGCAATGACACCTATTGTCATAATTGTAAAAATCTTTTAATCAAAAGGACAGGTTTTGACGTAGTTCAAAACAAGATAGTAAATGATAAATGTCCTGAGTGCATGGCAGAAATCGCCGGCGTCTTCTAATACAGGGAGGAATGTTATGAAGCTTTTGCATATTATTGCAACACCTAGAGAGGAAGAGTCAAGGACACTCAAGGTTACGGATGCTTTTTTTGAAGGGTTGGAAAAGAATGATCCTGATTGCAGAGTGGATACGTTGGATGTAACAAAAATAAAACTCCCCGCTCTTACGGTTAAGGCAGTAAGCGGAAAATATGTATTGCTGGGAGGAAAAGATTTGCCGGATGACCTGAAACATGCCTGGGAAGATATTATAAAACATATAGAGAGGTTTCTTTCAGCCGATGGCTATGTCATAAGCGTTCCTATGTGGAATTTTAGCATTCCTTATTATCTAAAACATTATATAGATGTAATACTTCAGCCGAAATATCTTTTCAGATATACCGAAATTGGGCCTGAAGGGCTTGCGAAGAATAAAAAGATGGCGGTTATTACTAGCCGCGGAGGGGATTATTCTCCTGAAAGCCCAAGCCACGCTTATGACTTTCAGGAGCCGTATATTAAAGCTATATTTGGCCTTGCCGGCATAACTGATGTCACCTTTATAAATGCCCAGCCCATGGATGCCCTTGGCCCGGACGTACAAAAAGAAAAAATAAAAGAGGCGCAGGAAACTGCCAAAAAACTGGGAGAAAAGTTTTTTCTTGACAAAGGTTCTAAATGATACTAAAATAGTATCAATTTAAAAGGCGGATGTATGAGGTTTATAACCAGGGATACGGATTACGCGTTAAGGGCATTGATATTTATGTCCAGGGCGCTGAGGCAGGATAAGAAAAAAATAGTGAGTGTGGAGGAAATAGTCGCTGAGGAGAACCTTCCAAAGGTGTTTTTAAGAAGGATATTACAGCGCCTGGCAGAGAAAAAAGTCTTATCATCGTATAAAGGAAAAAAAGGAGGATTTTCTTTTTTAGAGGCGCCTAAAAAAATAACCCTGGCGGAAATAATTATAATTTTCCAGGGAGAAATAGATCTGACAAACTGCTTTCTTAAAGGAAGGATTTGCCCAAATAGAAGCAAGTGCGGCGTAAGAAAAAAAATAAAAGCTATAAGTGCGAATGTTATAAAAGAATTAGGTGGAATAACAATAGAAAAATTGTCCAGATAGAGGTGGTAAATGGCAAAACGTAGGATTGTAAATATAGATGAAAAAAAATGTACGGGATGCGGGTTGTGCGTACCGAATTGCGCGGAAGGAGCGCTTCAAATAATAGATGGGAAGGCAAAACTGGTAAAAGATATTTACTGCGATGGATTAGGCGCATGTCTTGGCCATTGCCCTGAAGGCGCTATTACTATTGAAGAAAGAGATGTGAAGGCTTTTGACGAAGGAACTGCTAAAAAACATCTTGAACAGATTAAAAAGAAAGAGGCTAAGAAATTACCGTGCGGATGTTCCGGAACCGCAGTAAAGACACTCAAGGCCAAAGGCTTAAGGCTGAAAAGGGGAAAAATAGAAAAATCCGAATCTGAGCTTACAAATTGGCCAGTGCAGTTCAAGCTGGTCCCTGTAGATGCCCCGTATTTAAAAAATTCTGATTTATTAATAGCTGCGGACTGTGTGGCATTTTCGTATCCTGATTTTCATCAGAATTTATTAAAAGGCAAACCCCTTATTATAGGTTGCCCAAAACTTGATGAAGTGGATTTGTACATAGAAAAACTGACACGGATCTTCAAAGTTAATGATTTAAAAAGCGTGACAGTGGCGCATATGGAAGTGCCGTGTTGTTTCGGATTGAGCCATATAGTCAGCGAGGCAATGAAATTGTCAGGCAGGGAGATACCTTTAAAGGAAATCACTATAGGGATAGAAGGCGCACAGATAAAAGGTCCCTCGTCCGCCACAGAACTTTGGCGGACTCGGGATCAAATTTTGCGAAGCAAAATTTGAGGATATAAAATGAGTTTTTTTGACGGTTGTCCTGGTTCCAAGAGAGTCAAAGAACCTTTCCCTGAAAATATAAAGTGTTTATGCGGCAGGGAAATAGAGATTTGGTCTGACGAAGCGGAAACGACTTGCCCTTATTGTAAAAAAAAGGCAAGCAGATGCCTGCCGGGATCGTGTCTGGACTGGTGCGGCATGGCGAAGGAATGCATAGGTTCGGAGAAATACGAAAGATATAAGAAGCATAAGTAGATGTCCCTCGCGACAATAAGGTAAAATGCTGGTCGCTCGGGATCAATTTTTGCTTCGCAAAAATTGGGAGGTTTGATATGTTTTGTTATCAATGTGAACAGACAGCAGGCGGCACAGGTTGCACCAGGGTGGGGGTGTGCGGAAAGAATGAAGATATACAGAGCCTGCAGGATACATTGTTATTTGGATTAAAAGGTATTGCCGCGTATGCGTATCATGCAAGGGAACTAGGAGCTATAGATAAAGAAGTAGATGCTTTTATGCATGAAGCATTATTCAAAACAATTACAAATGTAAGTTTTGATATTAATCAGTATATTGAACTGGTTTTGAAATGCGGCCATATTAATATAAAGGTAATGGAGCTTCTGGATAAGGCGCATACTCAGAAATTTGGCAATCCTGTGCCTACAGAAGTTGATACAGGCACCAGAAAAGGCCCGGGCATACTTATTACAGGCCATGATCTTCTAGATCTTTATGAACTATTAAAGCAGACTGAAGGCGCGGGCGTCAATGTCTATACTCACGGGGAAATGCTGCCGGCGCATGGATATCCCGAGCTCAAAAAATTCAAACATCTTGTTGGCAACTACGGCGGGGCATGGCAGGAGCAGAAAAAAGAATTTAAGGAATTCCCCGGAGCTATTTTAGCGACTACAAACTGTATTTTAATCCCTCCGGAAAACACTTACTTGGACAGGCTGTTTACAATAGGCATAACAGGCGTGGCAGGATCCAGGCGTATACAGGATAGAAAAGATTTCAGTGAATTGATAAAAAAGGCAAAAAGCCTGCCTGGTTTACCTGAGCCGCCCGGCAAAAAAATAATAACAGGTTTTCATCATACTGCGGTGCTTTGCATTGCAGATAAAGTAATAAGCGCAGTAAAATCAGGCAAGATAAAACATTTCTTTTTAATAGGCGGATGCGATGGAGCAAAACCAGGCAGGAACTATTATACAGAGTTTGCAGAACTGGTCCCGAAAGATTGCGTAATACTTACGCTTGCGTGCGGGAAATACCGTTTCAATAAGCTTGATTTTGGAGACATAGATGGTATTCCAAGGCTGATAGATATAGGGCAGTGTAATAATGCGTATTCCGCGATAAAAATAGCAGAGACGCTGGCAGGGGCTTTTAAGACAGACGTAAATGGATTGCCATTGACTCTGGTTTTGTCGTGGTTTGAGCAGAAAGCAGTTGCAATATTACTTAGCTTGTTATATCTTAATATTAAAGGCATGTATATAGGCCCTACGCCGCCAGCTTTTTTATCAAAAAACGTGTTCGGCGTGCTTCAGGAAAAGTTTGATTTGAGGTTAGTTACTAATCCTAAAGATGATCTCGCGAAGATATTAAAAAAATAGAGGGCAAGATGGATCCGAATGTCCTGCATAATATAGGTTATGGCATGTATATAGTCAGCTCCAATAAAGGCAGTTTGCTGAACGGCCAGATAGCAAATACGGTTTTTCAGATAACGAGTGAACCTATAACTATTGCTATAAGTATAAATAAGAAAAACCTCACTCATGAATATATTGAGTCAAGCAGGAGATTTGTTGTGTCTGTGCTTTCTGAAGACACGCCTCTAAGTTTTATAGGCAAGTTCGGATTTAAATCAGGAAAGACAGAAGACAAATTCAAGGATATGAAATTTATGAAGCTTGATTCAGGCTGTCCTGTGGTCCTGGACAATGCGCTTTGTTACCTGGAGGTAAAGGTTATTAACCAGTTTGATTGCGGTACCCATACGCTTTTTCTCGGCCAGATGACAGATTCCAGGATATTAAAAACAGGGAATCCAATGACATATGATTATTATCATCAGGTAAAACGCGGTACCACGCCGGATACAGCGCCTACTTTTATTAAAAACGAAGCTGTTCAAAACAAAGAGGAAACTATGCAAAAATATAAATGCACGGTATGCGGTTATATATATGATCCCACTATGGGCGATCCTGACGGAGGTATACAGCCAGGCACCGCGTTTGAAAGCATCCCTGATTCATGGGTATGCCCTGTTTGCGGAGCGAAAAAAAGCGAATTCGTAAAGGAAGGATAAACTCATGAAAGCATTAGAAATCAAAAAAAGCATATACTGGGTAGGCGCTATTGACTGGAACCTGAGGAATTTTCACGGTTATTCTACCCAGATGGGGTCTACTTATAACGCGTATCTGATAGTGGACAAAAAAATCGTACTCGTAGATACTGTGAAGCATTATATGTTCGATGAGATGCTGGGGAAGATAAAGAGCGTCATAGATCCTTCTAAAATAGATTATATTATTTCAAATCATACTGAGATGGACCATTCCGGAAGTATTTTGGATATGAAAGATATTGCGAAGGATGCAATTGTGATATGCTCTCCTAACGGAGAGAAAGGCCTGAAAAAACATTTTAAGAAAGATTTGAATTTTAAGGTTGTGAACACTGGCGATTCAATTAATATAGGTAAGAGGAATTTAAATTTTGTATTAATGCAAATGGTTCATTGGCCTGATTCAATGGCTACTTATATGCCGGAAGAAAAACTTCTTTTGCCGAATGACGCATTCGGCCAGCATATTGCGTCTACTGAAAGATTTGACGATGAATTTGGATGGGATAAGGTAAAGATTGAAGCGGCAAAATATTATGCAAATATTATCTTACCATATGGCGCCCAGGTAAATAAAGCGTTGGAAACTGTTTCAGGCTTGGATATAGATATGATTGGGCCGAGCCATGGGCTTATGTGGAGAAGGTATATAAAAGATATAATAGGCCTTTATAAAAAATGGGCGAACAATGCCTGTGAGAAAAAGGCAGTTATTACTTATGATACTATGTGGCACAGCACTGAAGAAATGGCTTATTCAATAAGGGATATTTTTGATGAAAAAAATATCCCATGCGAGATGAGGAACCTGCAGACAAATCATATTTCCGATGTAATGACAGCTATTCTGGAAGCAAAATATATATGCGTAGGTTCGTCTACCTTAAATAATGGCATGCTTCCCACAGTATCGGCATTCCTCACTTACATGAAAGGCCTTGCTCCCAAAAATAGAATTGGTATTGCGTTCGGGTCTTATGGATGGGGAGGCCAAAGCATAAGCGATATAGAAAACATTATGGAGGGGGCTAAATTCGAGCTCCCGGCAAAAGGATTGAAGATACAGTGGGTGCCTGATGATAAAGAATTAGTCGAACTGAAAAACAAAATAAGGGGGGCTATACAATGAAACTGAAAGGCAGTATGACAGAAAAAAATCTATTAGCAGCTTTTGCGGGAGAGTCACAGGCAAGGAATCGCTACACATATTTTTCCAGCGTGGCCAAAAAAGCAGGATACGAACAAATTGCAGCGATATTTTTAGAAACAGCAGATAATGAGAAAGAACATGCAAAGAGATTTTTCAGGTTTTTAGAAGGCGGAGATGTTGAAATTATAGCAGCCTATCCTGCGGGGGCAATAGGAGATACCGCGGCAAATCTTAAAGCTGCTGCGGATGGAGAACAATTTGAATGGACAAAACTTTATAAGGGTTTCGAAGATGTTGGCCGCAAAGAAGGGTTTAAAGAAATAGCGGATCAATTCAAAGAGATAGCTATGGTTGAGGTAGAGCACGAAAAGAGATACCGCAAACTCCTGAAGAATGTCCAAGAAGGTTCTGTATTTAAGAAAGAAAAGATCGTCAAATGGAAATGCCGTAATTGCGGCCGTGTATATGAGGGCATAGAGCCGCCTGAAAAGTGTCCTACATGCGCTCATCCTCAAGCGTATTACGAATTGATGGTGGAGAATTATTAGGTTGAAATATTTTTACACCGCGTAGGTGGGGTTTAAACCCCACCTACGCGGTGGAGGTGGTTAATATGAAAGTCTTGGGAATAAATGGCAGCCCCAGGATAGGTGGAAACACTGATATTCTTTTGGATAAAGTCCTGGAGGGCGCTGAGAGTAAAGGCGCAGAGACAGAAAAAATCATCCTTAATAAACTTAAATTTTCTCCTTGTCAGGAATGCGAGGGCACAAGAGATGATGGAGAATGTATAATTCATGATGATATGCATGAATTATATAGGAAGATTAAAGATGCAGATGTCCTGGTTTTAGCTTCGCCTGTTTTCTTCGGTAGTTTAAGCGCTCAGACAAAAATGATGATTGATAGATTTCAGTGTGTCTGGCGTTTGAAATATGCGCTGAATAAAGATACAGATTACAAGAAGAAAAAAGCCGCCTTTATTTCTGTTGAAGGGTCAAATAGAGAAGATTTTTTTAAAAACGCAAGTTCTATTGTCAAAAATTTATTTGTAACCATAAATGCGGATTATCAAGAAGAGCTTTTTTGTTCCGGCGTGGATAAAAAGGCAGGCATTTTAAATCACCAGGGCTGTTTAAAAAAGGCTTTTGATATCGGCGCCAAACTCACTTCCTAACTTTACAATTCGTGCCAGGCACTATTTGTAAAGTTAGGCTTATGGACAAAGGAAATGTTATGCATAATGTTAAAGTGTATTCCACATCGACCTGTTCTTATTGCATGATGGTGAAGGATTTTTTAAGGAAGAATAATATCCAGTTTGAAAATATAGATGTAGGCATAGACCGCAAGGCCAGCCAGGAGATGATGGATAAATCAGGCCAGATGGGCGTACCTGTCCTGGACATAGATGGCCAGATTATAGTAGGTTTTGACAAAGACGCCATATCCAAAGCCCTTGGAATATGAAAAAATTATTAGAACATTATAAGAAGAATAAAAGATCGATTAAAAACAGGCTTAAGGATTTTGAAAATAGCTATAAAAAAGATGATAAACATATTTTTTCAGAACTATGCTTTTGCTTATTGACTCCTCAGGCAGAAGCAGTAGAGTGCGATAAGGCAATAGAGGAGCTGAAAAAGACAGGCCTGCTTTTTGATGGGCATCCAAAGGCTATAAGCCCGTATCTGAAGGCAGCAAGGTTTCTGAATAAGAAAGCAGAGTTTATTGTGAATGCCAGGGGATTGTTTAAGAAGAACGGGTGTTTCCGCATAAAGGATTATATAGATGAGAAAGATATATTAAAGACTAGGGCGTGGCTTGCTGAAAATATAAAAGGCATAGGCTATAAAGAAGCCAGCCATTTTTTAAGGAACGTAGGTTTTGGTAGAGACCTGGCAATATTGGATGTGCATATACTAAAGAATTTAAAGGCTTATGGAGTGATAGAAGAAATACCAAAAACGCTTACTAAAAAAGAATATCTCAGGATAGAAAATAAACTGAGGGATTTCTGCAAGAAAATAAACATACCTATGGATGAATTGGATCTTTTATTCTGGTCCAAGGAGACAGGTTTTGTGTTTAAATAATGTCCCTCGCCGCATATACTGAAGTATAAAGGCGGTTCGGGATTAAATTTTGAGGAGGTCATCATGAAAGTCACTATACATTACATGTTAAGGCCTGTGGCTCATTGCAAAGAAGGCTGTAGTCTTGGCTCCTGGGCACGAGCCTAAACTACCCACTTTTTAACCCAAATTTTGCAATAGCAAAATTTGCCCTTTGGGCCGCCCATCCTTTTATATTCTTCTAACCAATTAGGATGGGCGGGGTTAACCCAGCCCTTTCTTTAGAAAGGGCTGCCGAAGGCAAAATTTGCATTGCATCTTTTTATCACAATAGATATTTATGTAGTTGTAATACTTGCGTTACTTATAAAATTTCTTGTTTCCTAATGTAAATTTTGGGTTTAATAATGCTAACTTTAAAAAATGCGAGTATTATAAATTCTGAAGGCAAGCAAGTTTTTCTCCATGGTGTGAATCTAGGCGGATGGCTGATGATGGAGGGGTATATTCTCCATGGCAGAAACATAGCCGAAAAGATTTTTAAAAGAGAGTTTAAAAAACGCTGGGGCCAAAAAGAATTAAACAGCTTTGCGGAATTTTACAGAGATAATTTTATACAAGAATCAGATTTCAAGAGTATATCATTCTCAGGTTTTAACTGCGTCAGGATTCCTTTCAATTACAGATTACTAGAAGAAAAAAATGGTTTAAAAATTCTTAAAAATGCGGTCAAATCATGCGAAAAGTATAATATTTACTGCATACTGGATATGCACGCTGCACCCGGATGCCAGAATGAAGACTGGCACGCAGATAGTGACGGAAAAGCAAAGCTGTGGACAAGCAGTAAAAATCAGGAAAGGTTTTTCAGCTTGTGGGAGATGCTGGCGGATGAATTTAAGGCAAAGGAGACGGTGGCAGGATATGATATATTAAACGAGCCTGTTATAAAAACACCGAATGCAGGGAAAATATTGCATAATTTTTATACAAAAGCAGTAAAGCGCATAAGAAAAATAGACAAAAATCATATAATATTTCTGGAGGGTAATATTTGGTCTCAGGTCTTGGAGCATATAGGCGAGCCATTCACGGATAATTTATCTTACAGTGTTCATTTTTATCATCCGCTGGAATTTACTTTTAATTTCCATAAAAATCTCAGGTACCCTGGAAATTTATTAGGAGAATATTGGGATGTAAATACTGTAAGAAAAAGGCTCAAAGGTTATTATAACTATTCCAGGAAATGGAATGTGCCTATTTTTATAGGAGAATTCGGGGTAAATTCAAGATGTCCAGGGTGTTGTGGAGAACTGGCTTGGGTAAAGGATGCCCTGGAGTGTTTTAAGGAATTTGGATTTCATTGGACATACTGGACATATAAGGCTGCAGCTAATAGCGTGTTTCCAGATGGGATTTATAGGTACCTAGCTAATCCTCTTTGGGTTAATCGCCAGGGGCCTGTCTATGGTTTTGAGAATTTCTATACCCTGTGGAAAAACCATAAAAAAGAAATAGCAGAGTCTTGGAAAACACTTAATTTTACAAAAGAGCAACAGCTTCTTAATTTACTTGCCAGTTTCAAGCCTATCTGATAGAATTATCAACCATGGACAAGGCAAAGTACTACCTGAACCAAGACAACGAGTTTGTCATAGAAAATTACCACGCTTCAGGGGCATTTTCTAATTTTCTTCCAGGCATAGCCGGGCTTTTTGGCATACCCATGTGGGTGTTTTATGCCAACAGGGGCCAGGGTATCTGTAGTTTTGGAGTGGGAAGTAAAGATAGCCCTCTAATGGAGTTTCTGCCAGCTAACAGAGCCTATCAGCTTACTACACTGCAGGGTTTTCGCACTTTTATCAAAATAAAAAATAAAAAGAAAACAATATTCTACGAACCATTCCAACCGTATTTGTCCCGTAAATTTCATCCAGTAAAACAAAAAATGATTATCAATTCTTACGAGTTCAGGATACAGGAAATAAACCAGGAACTCGGGCTCCAGATAGAAGTAGAATATTTTACTATACCAAATGAGCCCTTTGCAGGGCTTGCGAGAATTGTAATGCTGAAAAATATATCTAAAAAGAATATATCTTTAAGCATACTGGATGGGACACCGCTTATAATACCTTATGGTATATCTAATTTCTTTCTCCAGAAAATGAGGCGCACTATAGAGGCGTGGATGCTTGTTGAAAATCTGGATAAAAAAGCGCCTTTCTACAGGCTGAAGGCTGACCCAAAAGACGTTTCAGAAGTAGTTTTTATAAAAGAAGGCAATTTTTATATTGCATCTTCTTTTGATGATAGAGCAAAGGGCAAAGCGCTTCCTGTTGTAGTAGACCCTGAGGCGATATTCGGCCAGATTAATGATTTTACGTATCCTGTAAATTTTATAAATGCCAAAGAACGCGATTTTTCCAAGAAACAGATGGTGCAGAATAAACTTCCCTGCGCAATGGCGCAAGCCTCGGTTAATTTAAAACCTGGCAAAGAGTTTAAATTATATTCTTTAGCAGGCCACATGAGTTCAAAAGAAAACCTGAATGCAACCATGCATGAGTTAAGAGACGAGAATTTTTTTATCAATAAAAAAGAAGAAAATAGAAATCTTATAAAAGGGTTGGAAGGCAATATATTCACGGTAAGCGCCAATAAAAAATATGACAGGTATTGCGGCCAGACATTTTTAGACAATGTCTTAAGGGGAGGTTTTCCTATAACCTGCTCCAATCATCATACGCATGCATTTTATGTTTATTCGCGCAAGCACGGAGATCCTGAAAGGGATTACAATAAGTTTTTGCTGGAGCCAAATTATTTTTCACAGGGAGATGGAAATTACAGAGACACTAACCAGAACCGCAGGAACGATATATTTTTCAACCCGGAAATAAAGGATTTTAATATATTATATTTTTATAACCTGCAGCAGGCAGATGGTTATAACCCGTTGGTTTTAAAAGGCCTGAAGTTCAGGTTAAAAGAGGCGCATTATTTAAAAGACATTCTTAAGGGTAAGTTGGAAGATGAAGATATAGATAAAATAAAACCGCTCGTATCTGTCAGTTTTACTCCCGGCAGGCTTTTTATGGACATGGAAAGGCTTGGGATGAAGCTTAAATCAAACTCGCATGATTTTTTACAAGCGCTTTTCAAGAATTGTGTAACTATGTATGATGCCGAACACGGGGACGGTTTCTGGATAGACCACTGGACGTATAATCTGGACCTGGTTGAAAGTTTTTTAAAGATATATCCCGATAGATTAAAAGAAATACTTCTGGATAAAAAAGAATTTACGTTTTACGACAATTCATTTTGCGTAAAACCCAGATCTGAAAGATACCTGCTGGTGAAAGAGGAGGTAGTAAGGCAATATCATTCTCTGGAGAAAGACGGCAAAAAAGAAGGTATTATAAGAAAAAGAGAAACAGAGCCTCGCATAGTCAGGCTTAAGAACGGAGAAGATATATATAAAACAACCCTTCTTGTAAAAATGTTATGCACATCTGCGAACAAGATCTCTACTTTTGATGCCTCAGGCATTGGCATAGAGATGGAAGCTGATAAGCCTGGCTGGTGCGATTCAATGAATGGCTTGCCGGGGTTGCTCGGCTCAGCTACTCCCGAGGTCTTTGAATTAAAACGCCAGGCTGCCTTTATATTGAAAGCTTTTGATAAACTTGGCTTGGATGAAAATTATAAAATTAACCTTCCGGAAGAAATTTCCGATCTTCTAAAAAATATAGAAACCCTGATAAAAGAAAAAGGAAATGATTTTTATTACTGGGATAAGGCTAATTTTTTTAAAGAAGAATACCGCCAGAAAATAAAACTTGGCTTCAGCGGCATAGAAAAGGCATTGAGTGTTGCGGAATTAAAAGAAGTAATGGATACTTTTCTTCTAAAAATCGATAGCGCAATTAAAAAGGCTTACGATCCAGGCAAAAAAGCGTATATCACCTATTTTATAAATGAGGTTACAAAATATGAACTGTTAGACAAGGTAGATCCTGTAAAAGGCCTGAGTTTAGTAAAGCCGACTGCATTTAAGAGTATCAGATTGCCTCTATTTTTAGAAGGCCCAGCCAGGGCGCTAAAAGTGGAAGATGGTTTTGACAAGGCAAAGGCTCTATATGTGTCTCTTAAGAAAACAAAAATATATGATGCCAAGCTAAAGATGTACAAGATTAATGAGCCTTTAGAAGGCGTATCAAAAGAAATCGGCCGTTCTGGTATATTTACTCCAGGTTGGCTGGAAAATGAATCTATATGGCTTCACATGGAGTATAAATATTTGCTGGAAATATTAAAAAAAGGCCTTTACGAAGAATTCTTTGAGGAGTTTAAAAATATTCTGATCCCATTTCAGAAACCCGAACGATACGGAAGAAGCATTTTTGAAAACTCATCTTTTATAGTATCAAGCGCTTTTCCTGACGATAGAATGCATGGCAGGGGTTTTGTGGCGCGCCTGAGCGGCTCTACAGCGGAGATGCTGAGCATATGGCTTTTAATGAGTATAGGCAAAGAGCCATTTTTTGTGAATGAAAAAGGCGAATTAAATCTGAGATTTAGCCCGATACTGCCTTCGTGGTTTTTTACGAAAAAAACCAATAGCGGCTTTCCCAAGAATGCATACGTATTTAAATTTTTAGGCAAAACCCTGATAGTTTATCATAATCCAAAGATGAAAGATACTGTAGGCAAGTCTTCTGTGAAAGTAGGTTCTATAACTATAGAATATGATGATGGAAGAAAAATTGACGTCCAGAAAGACATAATAGGCCAGCCTTACTCTTTAGATATAAGGGATAGGAAAGTTAAAAGAATCGATATCTATTTAGCTTGATAAGTTTTTGTTGACATTTGGCTGGTTAGGTGTTATAATTTTAAAAATAGTAACACGGAGTGAATAATGTCAGAACTTATAAGATTTGGCGTATCACTGGAAAAGAAATTGTTAAAGGATTTTGACAGGCTTATAGCTAAAAAAGAATATTCTAACCGTTCAGAGGCGATAAGAGACCTTATACGCGACAGCTTCGTTAAAGAAGAGTGGAAAAAAGGCGAAGAGGTAGCGGGCGCAATATCCATTGTATATGATCATCATAAAAGAGAGCTTATGGATGTGATTGTGGACATACAGCATGAATACCACGATATGATAGTTGCGAGCCAGCACGCTCATCTGGACCACCACAATTGCCTGGAAGTGGTTATTGTAAAAGGAAAGTCGGATAGGATCAAAACGCTTTCAGACAAATTGCGCGCTGTTAAAGGTGTGAAACACGGCGCGTTGAGCATAACAACGCTAGGAAAAGAGTTCTAGTATTATACGTTCACTCGCCATAAAGACGATGGCGGGCTCAGTATTCCGCCCGAGGAATCCTTGGTCAAAGCCCATGCGGGCTTTATTTTTTTGTGCTATGGTAGCACGAAAATAAAATAGGTAACACAAAGGAGGCTAGAAATGTTACGGAGTTTATTGTTTATTGTTACTGCTTCATGCTTATTAGTTTTAAGCGTCTCAGTCAGCTATGCTGAAGATGATTGGAATCCTGTTTCTGCAGGTCCTGTCAGCACGTGGACAGCGCCTTTATGCGGCAAGGGTAAATTTGTAGTTCAACCATTTTTCTTTTATAACCGCACCAGAGGCGCATTTAATGAAAAAAGCCATTATAATCCTCTGGATAATGGAAACAGGAAATATCAGTATCAGGAGCAGTTATTTGCGCAATACGGGATTACAGATCAGCTGGAAATAGACGGCCAGACAGTTTATCAGGAAAATTATGTGAAGAATGTGGATGGAAAAGCGCATTCTAACGGATTTGGCGACAGTTATATTTTTATGAGATACTGTTTGCATGAAGAAAACGATAACACTCCGCATATAGCCGCTCTATTTCAGGTAAAAGCCCCTACGGGAAAATACGAACATGCCAATACAGATAAGCTGGGAACGGATTTGATGGGCGCTGCATCAGGAGGAGGCTCGTGGGATCAGGGTCTGGGCTTGATTTTTACTAAGAAAGTAAAACCGTTTATGTTCCACGCCGATACTATATACAGCTTTCCGCAGAAAGCGCGCGTAGATGGCGTCAAGACGCATTACGCTAATTACCTTAATTATGATTTTGGATTGGAATATTTTTTACCAAAAGGCATTAATATTATGCTAGAGGCAAATGGGTTTTTACAAGGCGATAAGAAAGAAGACGGCGCAAAAACCTCAGCCACTGATATTAATTATCTTATGGTTGCGCCTGGCATAGGATGGTCAAATGATAAGGTTCAGGCATTGTTATCATACCAAAGGGTAGAAATAGGCAAAAATACAGACGCAAATGATGCGCTGGTTTTAACCTGCGTTTATACATTTTAGAAAGGAGAAAATATGCACATACCGGACGGATATTTGGGGCCTGCAGTATGCGGAGTGTTTTATGCAGCAATGCTGCCGATATGGACAGCTGCTTCAAGAATTGTTAAGAAGACGCTTAAGACAAGACAGGTGCCGCTTCTCGCAATAGGCGCGGCATTTAGTTTTGTTATTATGATGTTTAATGTACCTATACCAGGCGGTTCAACCGGACATGCGGTAGGTGGAGTGCTTGTTGCAATACTTCTGGGCCCATGGGCCGCATGCATTGCTATAACCGTTGCATTGGTTATTCAGGCGTTACTATTTGGAGATGGCGGGATAACAGCAATAGGCGCTAATTGTTTTAATATGGCGTTCGTGTTACCATTTGTAGGATACTATATCTATAAAGCAATTAGTTATAATGCGCCAATGGGCTCAAATAGAAGAATAATAGCAGCAGGGGTAGCGGGATATATAGGTATTAACGTGGCAGCTCTTTTGGCTGGGGTTGAATTTGGATTGCAGCCTCTTCTGCATCATGCTGCGGATGGCCAGGCTATTTATTGTCCGTATGGATTAAATATAGCGATACTGGCTATGGCGGGAGAGCATCTTTTAATATTCGGTTGGGTCGAGGCGGTAGTTACAGCTTTAGTAATTAAATATTTACAAAAGCAATCCCCTGAACTTATTGAAGAAAGGGAGGCGGCATAATGAAGATTACTACTAAATTATGGATAGGCATTGGAGCGTTAATTGTTTTGTCTCCTCTGGGGCTGATATTACCCGAGCATTTTAAAGCAGGCGCTGCCTGGGGGGAATGGGGCGCTGAAAAGATGCAGAAGCTTGTAGGATATATTCCTCACGGTCTGGAGAAATTATCAAGCCTGTGGAATGCGCCTATTCCGGATTATGCGTTTAAAGGGTGGGAGGAAAAAGGATTGTCATGCCTGAGTTTTGCTTATATAATATCAGCAATTATCGGGATTAGCGTAACTGTTGTGGCAGTATTTGCTATAGGCAAGATATTAGCTAAGAAAGAGGATTGATGTTTAAGGCAAAGCATAATAATTTTATAGAGCGCTCTATTGTGAGCGCCCTATATTTTTTAAAAGAATCTGTCTTTAGCGATGAATATGCCTTGAAGAAAGGGTTTCTGCAATCTATGGACCCGAAAGTAAAGGCAGTTGTATTTTTGTTTTTTATTATAGCCGTACTTTTTATAAAATGTATTTTTCTTTTATTTTGTTTTTATATTTTATGTTTAATTCTCTCCTGTTTATCCAAAATAAACATGGGATTTTTCTTAAAGAGAACCTGGATATTCATTCCGTTGTTCTCACTTTTTATAGCTGTGCCTGCTTTATTCAATATTGTTACTCCAGGAGAAACCATAATCACTTTGAAAATAGTGTGGTTTAATCTTTTTATCACCCGCCAGGGGTTATCAGGAGCAGCATTGTTTGTTATGCGGGTTCTAACTTCAGTATCATTTGCAGTGCTTTTAAGTATTACAACAAGGCATTTTGAATTACTAAGGACATTGCGTATTTTTAAGGTTCCCCAGGTGTTTGTAATGACTCTTGGCATGTGCTACAGGTATATTTTTCTATTTGTAGAGATAGTGGAAAATACATATCTTGCAATTAAAAGCCGCGTAGGCGCAAAGGTTCATTATAAAAAGGGACAGCATATTGTAGCCTGGAATATTGCATATCTCTGGGCCAGGTCTTATCAGCTTAATGAAGATGTGTATAAGGCTATGCTTTCCAGAGGCTACAGGGGGGAATCGTGAGTGATTTGATATTTGAGTTAAAAGATGTCTGGTTTTCATATCTGAGGAAATTTCCTGCTTTATGCGGCATAGATATAAATATAATACGGGGAGAAAAAATAACTATTATCGGAGCAAACGGTTCAGGCAAATCTACGCTACTGCATATGCTGGACGGCCTTATTTTTCCTGATAAAGGCGCAATGAGAGCCTTTGGAGGAGAGATAAAAGAAAATGTTTTTAATGATGAAAATTTTTCAAGGAATTTCAGAAAAAAGGTAGGCCTGGTTTTTCAAAATCCTGATATTCAGTTATTTTGCCCTACAGTAAGAGAAGATATTATGTTTGGCCCATTGCAGCTGGGGATGGAAAAAGAAAAGATCGAGAAACGCTTTGAAGAACTTGCGGAAGATTTAAATATCAAAGGCCTGCTTGATCGCTCTCCGCATCAGTTAAGTATAGGGGAGAAACGTAAAGTAGCTATTGCCTCTACATTAGCCGTTGATCCTGAGATTTTAATATTGGATGAACCGACAGCCGGGCTGGATCCTTTAACTACAAGGCATATCATTGATTTACTTATGCAGGCAAATAAGTCAGGCAAGACAATTATTACCTCAACCCACGATCTGCATATTGTAGAAGAGATATCAGATACGGTTTATATATTTAACCAGGATAAAAAAATAGTCAGGCATGGCCCTCCAGAATCAATATTAAAAGATACTGAATTGCTTCAGGCCAATAACCTGGTGCACATACACGGCCATATGCATAAAGATAAGATGCATGTCCATTCTCATCTGCACTTAGACCATCATTCGCATTAGCCCCGCTCTTTCTGCTTCGAAGTATCTCTTTATAGTAGAAAGGGCAGGGTTAGTAGCCTAGGTTTTTGAGCGCGAACGGGTCTTTTCTCCAGTTTTTATATACCTTGACCCACAGATCCAGGAAGATTTTTTTCTGCAGGAAATTTTCTATATCTTTTCGCGAGAACTCGCCTATTTTTTTAAGCATCTTGCCGCCATCGCCTATAATAATGCCTTTCTGGCTTTCTTTTTCGCAATATATATTAGCCCTTATATAGATAATGTCGTTATTATCCCTGTCCTTTTTTTCTTGAAACTCCTCAACAGTTACTGCTATTGAATGAGGCACTTCCTGATACGTGATTTCCAGGATTTTTTCTCTTATGAGTTCCTGAATTATAAACTTTTCGTTTTTGTCGCTCATCTGGTCTTCAGGAAAGAATGGAAAACCTTCCGGCATGTATTCCAGGATTTTATTAAATACAAGATCTATGCCGTTTTGTTTAATGGCTGATATTGGTATTATTTCTTTGAAGTTAAATTTTTGGGCTTTTTCGATAATAGGAAGGATTTTACGCCTGTCAATTTTATCTATTTTATTTATGATAAGAAAATTTAATTTGGCAGGAAGGAGTGCAAATATGGTCATATCTTCCTGGGTTATCCCGCTCTGAGCGTCAATAAGCATAATATTCAGGTCTGTTTCCATGAGTGAGGCCTGAGCCTTGCGCACCATTAATTTTCCGAGAAGGGTTTTTGGCCTATGTATGCCGGGGGTATCTACGAACACGACTTGGAAATCCTTGCCGGATATTATTCCTTGTATATTGTCGCGGGTAGTCTCTGGTTTTTCAGATACAATGCAGACTTTTTCTTTTACCAGGACATTTAAAAGCGTAGACTTCCCGACATTAGGCCTTCCAATTATTGCCACCTTACCTGCCTTAAACATAAATCTATTATATATTAGTTTTACTCATATCGCTACTTTTTTGCTAACTTTACAAATGGTGCCAGGCACGAATTGTAAAGTTAAAACGTCCCCTGCTTGTTTTCCTTGAAAAAATTTAGACTTATGATAGACTTATTTATAGTGATAGCATAAAGGACCCAGAAAATATCATGAAGAGATTTAAAAAACTAACTTTGATATGTAGTATGGGGGTTTTTCTAATTTTTTCGTTACTCATATTCCCCACAACAGTTTTAGCCGGCGCTAAGATCAATTCCCCTTCCAACGGAGAAACTGTAGGTGGAATAGTTCCTATCGCTGTTTCATATTGGGGAACCGCAGATTACCCTGTTTATTATGTATATTGTTCTGTCGCAGGTGGATATTGGCCTTCACTAACACTATCTGGCTCACATACTTTTTTTTGGGATACTACGTATACTCCAGACGGAACTCAGAAAACAATCCAAGTATATGCAAATTGGGCAGGTTCTCCAAATGGAGCATATGATACTGTTATAGTAACAGTAAACAACCCACCACCTGTGATAGTTATTATCTCTCCAGCTAACGGAGAAAACATTCCACAAGGATCATTAACCCTTCCAGTTAGCGTAGAATTTCATAATGTGCAGCCTAACTATCATGGTATTGAGTGGATCTCCTTGGCCATAGACGGAATGCAAGTAAACGGGATGTATGTACCAGGCTATCCTACCTCAGGCGCTTATACTTGGAATATAGATATTTCTAACTACTCATTAGGCGAACATACCTTCAAGGCCTACTGTACGGATACTTCATACAGATGGTCATATTCAGAAGAGGTCAGAATAAATATAGGTGTTTTACCATCAACTCTCGAGGCTACTAAAGAAGTTCCCCAGGAAAAAGTTACCACAGTAGCTGAACCAATAAATGTTGCCAACGGCAATATGTTTACTACTCAGACTGATATCTCTATCCCTGCCAGAGAAATCCCATTAGGACTATCCTGTACTTACAATAGCCAGGATGATTTTGAGGGACAATTTGGCTATGGCTGGAGGTCTAATTATGATATTATTTTGGAAGAACAGCCAGACGGCTCAGTCATAGAGGTAGATGAAAAAGGAATCTATACTATATATACTCAAAATCCTGATAGAAGTTACACCGCCTCACGAGGTAAGTATTCAAAACTGACTAAAAATCCTGATACTACTTATACAATTTTAAGAAAACATGGTCGTAGAGATTACTTTGACTCACAGGAGTTATTAACTAAGATAGAAGGGAGAAATGGCAGCTTTATAAGCATTCTCCGTGATAGTGACGGAATAATTTCAGAAGTAAGTGATTCCTCAGGTAGAAAACTATTGTTTACCAAGGATGCTCAAGATAGGATTATAGAGGTCAAAGACCCAGCTAATCGGGTATTTAAATATAAATATGACAACCAAGGTAACCTCGTTAAGACAACTGACCCTCTAAACAATGAAACGCTCTATCAATACGATAATAGCCATAATCTAATCCAGCAAACCGATGCAAATACCCATTCACTCTATTTTGAATACGATGCAAAAGATCGCGCCTATCATTCTTGGCAAGATGGCAATAACAATGGAGTTACTTTATCCTTTGATACTGATAATAAAACTACAACTTCAACAGACTCTTTAGGAAATGTAACTATTTATGAATATAATGAATATGGCTTAGTAACTAAAATGATTAATGCCGAGGGCGGTATACGTGATTTTAGTTGGGATGATAATTTTAATAAAACCTCTTCTACTGACGAGAATGGAAATACTGCCTATTTTACTTATGATACGAAAGGGAGCCTTCTCACAATAGAAGGCCCGTTAAATAATATCACCGCCTTTACCTATGAACCTGACTTTGATTTTGTTAGCTCCATAACTGATGCCTTAGGTAACATCATAGAATATTTTTATGATACAAACGGTAATTTGATTCAGGTTAGATATGTGCTTAATAATAGTGCTTATTATTCATATGATATTTCAGGCTCTCTTATCCAGATAAAAGATGCAAATAATAACATTACAAATTTTAGTTACGATACATATGGTAATCAAATTCAAATCACAGATTCGCTAAATAACAAGACAAATTTTAGTTATGCTATACTTGGGAATGTAACAGAGACTACTGACGCAGAAGGGAATTCGACTAATTTCACATATGAATTATTAAATCGCCGTATCCAGATAATTTATCCCAATAATTCTAAAGCCGCTTATAGTTATGACGCCGTTGGTAATTTGATCTCTTTTATCGACGGCAATAACAACACTACTACCTACACTTATGATGTAGTTGATAGGCTTAGCCAGACAACTGATGCCTTAAGCAATATTACCAAATACTCTTATGATACGGAGGGCAACCGCACTGCAATCACTGACGCCAATAACGGCGTGGCCCAGTATTTCTATGATAACTTAAACAGATTAATCAAAACCGTTGACCCTCTAACTAACCAGACTGTTTTTAACTACGATCTAAATGGCAGCCTCATCTCGAGAACCGACGCAAATAACAACGTTATAAACTATACATATGACGGCTTAAATAGATTAATTAAAAAGCAATATCCTGATCTTAGAGAAGAAACTTTTACTTATGACGCCAAAGGCAATATGCTTACTGCTACCAATCCAACTATCTCTTATAGCTATATCTACAACTCTTTAGGCCAACTTATAAAAGTTATTGACTCAAATAACCGAAGCCTAACTTATAAATATGACCCGGTGGGAAACAGAATCAAGATGACAACGCCTGAGGAGAAAACAGTTAATTATAGCTATGACTACGCGAATAGGCTGGCATCCATTACTGATATCTATGGCAGTCTGACCAAATACACCTATGATAGCTTGGGAAGAAGAACCAAAACCCTTCTTCCTAATGGAATAGAGGCCTCTTATAACTATGACTCATTAAATAACCTTTTAAGCCTAGTCAATAAAGTGCAAAGTGGCGCAACCATCTCAAATTACGCCTATGAATACAATAAGGCGGGAAACAGGCTTGCCAAAATAGAACCCGATTTAAAGACAACTTACGCTTATGACGCTTTATACAGGTTAACTCAAAGCATTCCCGTTAAACTAAAAGACAACGGTAAAGAGAAACCAGAGAAAAATAAATCTGAAAGCTATTCCTATGATCCTCTAGGAAATAGGCTTACCTCTCTAAAAGACGCCTACGCCTACAACATCGCAAATCAGCTTTTGTCTACCAAAGATTACAACTATGAGTATGACAAAGCAGGCAATTTTATCAAAAAGACAGAACTAAACGATGATAACAAATTAAAGACATCCACTTATACCTACGACTATGAAAACAGGCTTACTCAGGCCCTAATTCAAAAAGAAAACAAAGTAAATGTTGTTTCCTTTACCTATGACCCCTTTGGCAGAAGAATATCAAAGACGGTTTTAAGGGAAGAGATAGATGATGAAGAGGGCGATGGCGAAGAAAATGATGAAGACGACCTTGAGAAGCCAAGGTCTACCTATTATGTCTATGATAACGAAGATATAATTTTAGAGTATAACCAGAAGGGAAAGATAACAGCCAGATACACGCATGGCCCCGGCATAGATGAGCCCATCTCCATAGAAAGTAAGAACAAGGTTTACTACTACCACTACGACGGCTTAGGCAGCGTTACATCCCTAACCGATAAAAACCAGAAGATAGTAGAAACCTACTCCTACGACTCCTTCGGTAACCTAAAACGCCACGGTGATAAAGTCAAAAACAGATTTACATATACAGGCAGAGAATACGATAAAGAAACAGGCCTCTACTATTACCGAAACCGTTACTACGACCCGAAGATTGGGAGATTCCTAACCCATGACCCCCTGGGAATGATTGACGGGCCCAATTTATACACATATATAAGGAATAATCCCATAAACCTTATAGATCCTTTCGGTTTAGCATCTATAAAATTTAGAGCGTTAGAAGGATGGCCAGATGAGGTAGGTAAATTAAGACACGAACAAATATTTTTTGATGATGGGAAAGATATAGAAGGAAATCCTGCGATAAATCCGAATATAGGATTTTTTAATGATAATGCTATTAGACCTGATAAACAGAATAATTTGAATAAATACAATCGTATAATTCAATCTGGATTAGATGATAATTTAATGAGGCAAGCTGTCTTAAGTGTAAAGAAACAATGGAACTTACAATACCGATTGTTTGGTCATCAGTGCCAAGATTTTGTTAAAGCTGTCAAGCAAGAATATGAAAAATTGAAAAATGAGAAAATCAAAGAAAAATAAGGGAGGATGAAATGGGTTTATTCTTGTCGATGTTACTAAGTTACGTTATACCTGCTATCGTAATAGCAGGCCCAATTTGGTTTTTTGGTCGAGAAAGAGTGCATTGGTTTCGTTGGGAGTTTTTTAGTCTATTGATACCATTTTTAGTATGGATTTTTTTGGCATCAACAAATTTAAGAAATAAAAGTTTGTCCAATGCAGGAGTTGAATCTGTAATTATAGGTATTCTTATAGGTATTATTCAAATTTTCCCAGTTATTATACCAGAAGTTTATGAAAGTCGTTTAAAATCGGCTTTTGCAACTCTATTTTTATCTATTATTATAGCAGTTTTATTATATTTCTTTATGCCTACTTTACCAGAATAGGGTATAAAGGGGACTATTTTTATTGGGGGAATTCATAACCGGAAAAAGGGGTCCGGAAAAAGCGGAAAAAGGGGTCAGAGAAGCGGAAAAAGGGGTCAGAGTGATTTTTATTAGGGAATTCAGGGGGGGGAATTTAGGGGACACTTTTAAGCTCAGTTCTGGGACAGTTTGATGAGGAATTTCCAAAACGGCACAAGAATCCCACAAGAATCCCAAGAATCAATCTTGTACCGTTTTGGTCCAATCTTGTGCCAATCTTGTACCGTTTTGGATGCTCCCTATTAAAGTGTCCCTGCTTTAATTTTCAGGCTGTCCAGAGGACACTTTGAAGTTCAGTTCTGGGACAGTTTGATGAGGAATTTCCAAAACGGCACAAGAATCCCCAAGAATCCCCAAAACGGCACAAGAATCCCAAGAATCCAATTTCCAAAACGGCACAAGAATCCAACGGCACAAGAATCCCAAGAATCCCACAAAACGGCACAAGAATCCCAAGAATCCCTCAAGAATCCCTTCAAATATCATAAAGCGTTTAAATATTTTCTTGGAAAGATATATCAGAGTGTCAGATATCTTGAATTGCCCAAAGAATACTGGAGAGTAGCCAAAACCAGCAACAGGCTTGAACGGTTCTTTGAAGAACTAAAACGCAGAATAAGGGTATTCAGGAGATTCCCGAATACACAAAGCTGCCAAAGATGGCTGTATGCTCTTATTACTGAAATAAAACCTAACAGCATAAGTATTACTAACTCTGAAAGTCAGCAAAGTTCTTGACACCAAGTAAGTAGCCAAGTTGTTGCGTTTGGAAGAATGATGTGGTATCTTGTATTTTATATTAAAACTTTAAGCAAAAGATCCCTCGCTGCCACATGGAAGAGATTATAGCGGTTCGGGATCAAATTTGCTTCGCAAATTTAAGGTCCTTCGCCACGATAAATCGGGGCTCAGGATCAAATCCGCCTAGGCGGATTTGGGAGGATAATATGAAACCGTTTTATTTTGCAATACTGGCATCGCTGGTGTGGGGGATAGCGCCTATAATGGAGAAGATGGGGCTTAAGAATATAGAGCCGCTGTCAGGGGTAATGGTGCGCTCATCTGGAATTATAATAGGCGTTATTATTATGAGCCTGTGTAATATCAATATATTCAAATCAGCACTGAAGGCTGATCCGAAGACTATATTGTTTTTATTTATGGGAGGCATTCTTGCAAGTATACTTGGCCAGATATTCTTCTATAATGCGCTTAAGCAGGGAGAGGTATCTAAGATGGTGCCTATCGCAGCCACCTATCCGCTAGTTTCTTTTTTATTGGGCCTTCTGTTTTTCGGGGAGAGTTTTACCGTTCTCAAGGGATTGGGGATAGGTTTCGTAATACTAGGCGTATTTTTGCTAAGGTGAACATGTTTGCCTATTTTTTCAAGTTATGCTAATATAATATATAATATATGAAAAATGTCAGAATAGCAATAGGCCAGATAAATACTGTAGTAGGAGACCTTGGTGGCAATTCCAGAAAGATATCATCCTGCATAAAAGAGGCAATTTCCAAAAATATCAATTTAATTATATTTCCAGAGCTTAGTATAACAGGTTATCCTCCCGAGGACCTTCTTTTGAAGAGACATTTCATAAAAGAGAATATGAAATATTTAAAAAAGATATCTCGAGGAATAAATAATATAGTAGCTATAGTAGGATTTGTGGATGAGAAAAAAAGAAATATTTACAATAGCGCCGCGGTTATAAGTAATAAAAAAATAATCTATGTGTATCATAAGATGCATTTGCCTAATTACGGGGTTTTCGATGAGAAGAGATATTTTAAACCAGGCTTTGAAAATAGGCTGATAAAGATAAAGGATTTGAGTTTCGTGGTAAATATATGCGAGGATGTCTGGGCAAAGAGCGTAGAGCAAAGAGCAGAGAGGGTTTTAAAAAAAGCAGATTTCCTGGTAAATATATCTGCTTCGCCGTATCATATCGATAAAATTAAAGAACGTGAAAGAATAATCGGGGCAAAGGCAAAGAGATTTAAAATTCCTATAGTTTATTGCAATCTTATCGGCGGCCAGGATGAGCTTGTGTTTGATGGGAGAAGCGCTTTATTTGGAAAAGACGGTTCTGTTATTGTGGAAGCAAAGGCTTTCGAAGAAGATTTATTAATATTCGATTTATACGCTGAGAAAGGAGCAATGAAAGTGGAGCCCGCCAGGGTTTTAACCCTGGATTCCTTGGGCGGAATACTGCCTCGCACCGAGGTGCCCGCTTCAGTAGTGCTCGGCACCGAGGTGAGCTCACCATTGTTTCCGGTAGCGGGCGAATGTATGGAGCCAAAGATTAATCTTATCTCAAGAGAGGAAGAGATCTATTCTGCCCTTGTTTTGGGCACAAAAGATTATGTGCTTAAGAATAATTTTAGTAAAGTTACTCTAGGCTTAAGCGGAGGCATAGATTCTGCGTTAGTTGTGTGCATTGCCAAGGATGCGCTTGGCGGTGGGAATGTCCTTGCCCTTGGCATGCCGTCTAGATATTCTTCAGTTAAGACGCAAACAGATGCGGAAATAATAGCCAAAAACTTAGGCATAAAATTCCGCAAGATATCAATAGATAATATCTTTAGCTCTTATTTAGATACCCTGAACCTGTATTTTAAAGGCGTAAAACCAAATATAGCAGAGGAAAACATCCAGGCCAGAATCCGAGGCAATATACTCATGGCTTTTTCTAATAAATTCGGATATTTGGTGCTTAATACAGGTAATAAAAGCGAGACAAGCGCAGGATATTGCACTCTTTATGGAGATATGGCAGGCGGATTCAGTGTAATAAAAGATGTGCCTAAGAAACTTGTCTACGAATTGGCAAAATATGTAAATAAAAGAGAAGGGAAAGATATTATACCGAAGAGCGTTTTTAAAAGAGCTCCTACCGCTGAATTGAAGCCGAACCAGAAAGACCAGGATACTCTGCCGCCTTATGATTTTTTAGACAGGGTTATAGACCTTTATATTGAAAAAAATAAAGGGTTTAAGGATATAGTGAAAGAGGTGGGATGCAAGGATATAGTTAAAAAAGTGTTAAACATGATAGATTCCAGCGAATACAAGAGGCGCCAGGCTCCTCCAGGCGTAAAGATCACGCAGGTGGCATTTGGAAAAGACAGGCGCATGCCTATAACAAATAAATTCACACTTTAAGGAGCTATATATGACAATTTTGGCCAGCGAGAAAATATTTATAGAAGCAGTTTATAGATTGAACAGGTTGTTTATTGTCATGGGCATATTTTTCTTTATATATTTTTTGCTTAACTCTAAAGTCAATGTATTTTTATTTTTACTAGCGCTTTTGAACACGGCATTCAGTTTGCTTTCCTATAAGCATTTAATGATAACTGCTAGGCTTGCTGATGAACTCGAACGCGCGCGAGCGTCTTTGGAAGACATTAGCGAAGAAATCCGAAAGATGCATTCAGATTAAATGTTTAGAAAAAGCCTGGTTTTTATAGCCATTATATTTTTAGGCGCAAATCTTTTTGCAAAAGAAGTCATTCATATTACTGCCTATTCTGCAGTGCTTATGAATACCTGGAATAAAAAAGTCATCTATTCTAAAAATCCTTACGTTAAACTTGCGCCTGCCTCTACTACAAAAATAATGACAGCTCTTGTGGTTTTAAAAAAATCAGAACTTAACAAAAATGTAAATGTATCAAGGTGCGCGACATGCATGCCTCCCAGCAAAGTGGATATTAAAAAAGGAGAGGTTTATTCAACAGAGGACATGCTCAAGGCAGCTTTGCTCAATTCAGGTAATGATGCCAGCGTAGCTTTAGCTGAAAGCGTGGCAGGGACAGAAAAATATTTTGTAAAAATGATGAATGAAATGGCCAGGAAAATTGGCTGCCGCAATACTAATTTCGAAACTTCTAACGGTCTGCCTGCGAAAGGCCAGTATTCTACTGCATATGATTTGGCATTGATAATGCGCGAGGTAGTAAAAGACAAAAGGCTTTTGGACATGCTGCAGATAAAGGAAACAGAAATAACAGAATTAAATAGCGGCAGGCGTATAAAATTAAGAAATCACAATAAGAGTTTGTGGAAAGACGCATCTTACCTAATGCTTGGGAAAACAGGATATACTATAAGAGCAAAACAGTGTTTTGTGGGTTATATTAGTTACGATAAAAGGCATAATTTGATAGTGGTGATACTGAAGGGTAAAAAATTATGGCCTGATCTGAAAGAACTGGCAGAAAAAGGTAAAAAGCTGTTCTAGTATAAAATGCTAATTTTACCCCTCGCCCCTATAAATCGGGGCTCGGGATTCGCTCAAGCGAACCCCGTAATAAAAGATGCCGCGCGGAGCTTCACAAATGGCGCTTTCCCTGTACCGGATGAAATATATAACATAAATATAAATCTTATCGATTGATACGGGGCCTGGCACGAATTGTAAAGTTAGGGAGAAAGGCATGCTTAAAAAGAGTATATTTTTAACAGCGGTTTTGGTTTGTGTATGTGCGACATATGCCTACAGCGCACCTTGCTATGGTACACATATGCCTAAGGAAAAGCAATGGATATTGGGGTTACAAGGGGATTTTCTTATAGATAGAAACCTAAAAGATAGCCAAGGCTCTACTAGCGGCAATAGATATTTTTTAACAACTTCTTTCGGCGTATTTAACTGGATATGTTTTGACGGGAAAATAGGCATGGGAGATGTGGCTTGGCATAACTCTAATCCAGGAAATTTACATTTTAACAGTGGTTTTGCAGGCGGGTATGGTTTCAGGATAAAAGGATATGAAAATAAAGATCTTGGCATAAAGACTGTTGTAGGTTTTCAGCATATAAGCGTTCACCCGCCTACAGTTTTCCTCCAAAGTGATAATCACAGGGTCATTATAGATGACTGGCAGGGTTCTGTGTTGATATCGAAAGATATTGGGAATTTTGTGTCTTATCTCGGAGCAAGATACGGGACAGTAGATTATATAAAATGGGTAAATGAACACGACAGGCGCCGCATTAAATCTGAAAAGAAATGGGGGGCTGTGGCAGGAATAGATTACATGGTTAGAAAGGATGTGAGGTTAAACATAGAAGGCGATTTCATTGATGGAGAGGAGATTTCCATAGGTATAAGCAGGGATTTTTAAGACCAGCTTTATTTCAAGGCATGGTCTTGCTTATTTAAGATGGTTGTAAAAGCATTTTTAAGATAATATATCTTTGGATTTTTAAAAGTTTCTTTTATATATTTTTTAGCATCCTTAAGGCCTCCAAAAAATAAAAACGGAAGACCTTTATTTTTATAAATATAAGCTCTTCCTGATATAAAACCTAATCTTGCTTTTCTAAGGGTTTTTGCTACCATATAGGCGCGGTGTTCTCCTGCAAGGCATCCGTTTTCTCTGATTTCGGATATCATTTTCTCAGGGTCTTTCATTTCGAGCATTTTTTTCATAAAGCGCTTCTCGCCAAGGCCTTTTCCAAAACCTTCCTCAAGGCCTGCTTTTACAAGTATCAGGGAATCTTTTCTTATGACAGGGTTTCTTGTATCTGCCACATAATTAAAGATGCGCGATGCCTGGTATATATTTACGCCTTTTTCATGGGGTATGCCGCATATAACCACGTCAATAAATTTACTTATCTTTTTTTCAAAGATTTTTTGCGAATATTGGACAGCATTTCTGAAACATTTTTTAGGTCTACCCTCGAATATTTTCAATATATTCCCGTTTTTATCGTTTATTATATTTACGGAATATTTTATGGGCAGGCGAGAAGAGGCCTCCTGTATGAAATTCTGGAAAGGGTTATTTTTTAAAGAACATATCCTTGTTTCTGGATGGTCAAGAAATCTGGGATGATGGGTGGAGTTTATTGTTTTTTCTCCAGCAAGCCCTATTGATACGACTTTTACGCCTCCGCTATAGCCTGCATAAAGATGTGGTTCCACCACGCCTATTGTTATTATGTAATCAGCATTTTTTAATTTTTTATTCAGGTATATGGACATGCCGCTTTTTGACCTGCCTGAATAAAACACATTTTTATAATCATGCGGCGATATCTTAACCCTATCTGCAATATTGCCGAGAGCATCTTTTAATTCTTGAGCAGTTGGTTTTCTGTGGAGGCCTGTTCCTATAAGTATTTCCATATTTTTATCGCTCATACCTTTTTTATTAAGTTTATCCAGAATGAGCGGCAATACTTTTTTCAAATGCGCTTTGCGCGTGAAATCTGGGACAGCTATAATGATTTTCATTTTAGGAGTTCCTTTGGGAATATGTTATCAAGCCCTAATATGCAAGATGGATCTAGCGATTTTTTAAGAAGGGCCATCTGCTTTAAGTTGTCCTTTCCGTACATTATTTCAAGAAACGGATGTTTTAATTTTCCTATACCATGCTCTGCTGAAGCAGTCCCGCCTAAGGATACAGCTTTTTTCACAAACTCCATATAAATAAGCCTGCTTTTTTTAAATTCTTCCTCTGTCCTAGGGAGCATATTTACATGCATGTGGCTCTCGCCTATATGGCCGAATATTACATAATCTATTTTGGAAGACAGGAGTTTTTCTTTATAAAATTCCAGCATTTCTTTAAACCCTTTATCAGGCACCGCTATATCTGTTCCGACCTTTGGCATTTTGTTCTTTTTTACGATCTCATTTACAGAGTCAGGAAGGGTATGCCTTAGCTCTTTTAGCTTTTCTCTTTCTTTATCGGAATCAGCAAAGTATGAATCCTCCATCATGGCCTTGTGTTTTTCAAGCAGTTTGGTCCAAGAGTCTATGGCCTCTGACTCAAATTCTTTTTTATAATCCTGCTCAAAATATATAAGGCCTTTTGCGGATTTTGGTATGCTGGGGTATTTTGTTCTTAGGAGCGAAAGAGAGTTTGCGTCCATATATTCTAAGGACATTGCCTGATAGGTTTTTGCGTCTCTTACAAAACTTATCGCATTATCTTCAGAAGAGAAAAAACTGAAAAAACTCATCACCCCTTCTGGTTTTTTCCCCAGCGCTATATCAGCTTCAAGTATGAAGCAAAGTGTTCCTTCGTGGCCTATAAATAAATCTAGAAGGTCCATATTGTCTTTTATGTAATAGCCTGCAGCAGTTTTTATTTCAGGCATTGAATAATCAGGGATCCTTATATTTATTTCTTTATCTTTTAATTTGAGCTGAAAAATCACACCTCTTTTTATAAAATATTCCCCGCGTTTTATATCTACAGTATCTCCGGTAGAGAGAAGGATCTTTAACCTTTTTATATAATTACGCGTAGGGCCGTATTTAAACCCTTTTGCTCCTGAGGCGTTTGTGGATATAGTTCCGCCAAGAAATGCATTTGGCTCTGTAGGGTCAGGGAGATAAGTAAGGCCTTTTTTCGAGAGTTCATTTTCAAGGTCTGAAAGCCTTACCCCTGGCTGGAGCGTTGCAGTAAAGGAGTTTTTGTTTATCTCTATGATTTTATTAAATTTTTCTGTAGCAATAACCCATCCGCCGAAAGGTATTCTTGCGCCAGTTACACCTGTGCCGCCTCCGGATATTGTTACAGGGATATTTTTAGCGCTTGCTTCGAATAATATTTCCTTGGTTTCTTTTTCATTTTCAGGCAATATAACTTTGTCCGCGTATCCGCCAAGAAGGCCTGAATAGTCCTCAAAATAACCCTTGATAATATCAGTGTCTGTCTTTATAATCATAGGTATAATTTAACACAGGAGACAGGTAAAGTAAAGGGAACCCTACTAAACTCTACGACAAGGTTAATAACAAATGAATGTTTTATTGAGCATATTAATAGGGGTTGTTTCAGGAATGTCCTCTGGATTTTTTGGAATAGGAGGAGCTGTAATCTTGATTCCTGCCCTTATTTATGTTTTTAAATTTTCTCAGCATCTCGCTCAGGGCACTGCGCTTGCGGCGCTTCTTCTTCCTGTTGGAATATTAGCAGTTATAAAATATTATAACGCAGGGAATATAAACATAAAGGCGGCATTATTTATAAGCCTTGGGTTTTTGATAGGCGGTTTTATTGGCGCAGCTTTTGTGCAGACAGTGCCGAATCTTTTGCTTAAAAGGCTGTTTGGAGTATTGCTTTTATTCATCTCTATATATATGCTCATTGGCAAATGACTGATATAAAAGAAATAATAAAGATTTTAAAAAAAGAATATCCTGAAGCAAAGATAGCCCTTAGATTTAAAAACACATGGCAGCTTTTGGTAGCAACTATCCTTTCGGCGCAGTGTACGGATGTCAGGGTGAATCAGGTAACGCCTGTATTATTTGAAAAATACAAGACTGTGTCTAGCTTTTCAAAAGCTAACCTTGAAGAACTTGAAAAAGATATATATTCAACAGGTTTTTATAAAAGTAAAGCAAAAAGCATCGTAGGTTCTGCGAAGAAAATTTTAAATGAATTTAATGGCAAGGTGCCAAGCACTATGGAAGAATTGACAAGCTTTCCCGGCGTTGGCAGGAAAACAGCGAATGTAATCCTGTCTTCCGGATTTGGAATAGTAGTGGGAGTAGTGGTAGATACGCATGTGAAAAGGCTGTCAAGGCTTCTCGGTTTAACCATAAATAGTGACCCTGAAAGAATAGAGCAGGATTTAATGAGGTTAATTCCAGTGCGGGACTGGGGCATATTTTCTCATTTTTTAATACTTCATGGAAGAAAGATTTGCAATGCGAGAAAACCGCTTTGTGATGATTGTAAGATAAATAAACTTTGTCCGTCAGCTTTTAAAAGAAAATATAAAATATGATATCGCCTAATCCATTTACCCCTCAATCAGGCTGGGAACCAAAGATATTCGGCGGCAGGAACCAGGAATTAGAAATCTTTAAGTCAAGCCTGAATGATGCAGCGAATGCGAGGCCCAGCCATCTTGTGGTTCTTGGGGAATGGGGAGCAGGCAAGACTTCGCTTTTAAAACAGTTCAGGCGCATGAGCCAGGAAGAGGGATTTCCAGCGGCTTTTTGCGGCATCGCTAAGTTTACAGAAAAAAATAAAGCTCTCGACGCCATTCATCTTATAGCTGAAGAGATGGTTATGGGTTTTCCGAAAACTGATGCAATTCAGAAAGGCCTCCTGGACCTTTTTTTCAAAAGAAAATCTTTATCAAACGCCCAGGTCCAGTTTACGAAGTTTTTACTTGAATTATGGAAGGCGCTGGATACAAAATTAGCAGTTGTTCTGCTGGACGACATTCAAAATCTTATGGAGGTGTCGAATACCATAGATATTTTAAGAGCTGTTTTAAGCAACGAAGATATTGTTAAAAATACCAGATTTCTCTTTATACTTTCATCTACGCCTGCGGGCTGGGTATTTTTTATAGACAAACACGATCCAGTAGGAAGGTTTTTCAGGAAAAAATTGTTTGTGGAAAATTTAAAAGAAACAGAGGTTATGACTACGATAGATATGACTTTAAAAGGCACAGGCGCGGAATTCGAAGAAGGGATAAGAAAGAATATATTTGAGTATACGTTCGGCCACCCGTATGAAGTGCAGTTACTGGCAAGTCACCTTTATGACAGCCAGATAGAGGGGAAGGTGAGGATAGATGCCTGGGACAGCGCATTAAATAACACGCTTAAAGAATTAGGCAGGGATTATTTTAAATACCTTTTGTCTAAGGCTAGCGATAGAGAGAAAGATTTATTAAAAATACTGGCAGAGGAGAAAAAACCGATAACGATAAAGGATTTTACGACAATGATGATAGTCGGTAAGCGCGCGAAAAAATTTCCCATAGCAAATATAAAAAATTTTCTTTATAGGCTTGAAGAAAAAGGCATTATCAGAAGGTCGGAGAATAGCGGTTTTTACATTCCGGACATGATGTTTGCGGAATTTATTGCGAGATTCACTTCAGAATAATTTCGTTGACAACAGATAAACCAGTATATATTATAAGTGAATAATTTATTGCATGGAATTTAGAAGTTACCTCCTCCACCTACGCGGTGGAGTAATTACTCCACCGCGTAGGTGGAGGAGGTCTAAGTTTAAGCAGGGCACACTTTATGTGCCCTAATGCTTCGCAAATTTGGGAGGATGACATGAAGGTAAAAATTGACCAGGATTTATGTGTTGGCTGCGGGCTGTGTGTTAATACCTGCGCCGATATCTTTGAAATGAAGGAAGATAAGGCAATCGCTAAAGTAAAGGTGGTTCCGCCTGCAAGCGAGGATTGCACAAAACAGGCAAAAGACGAATGTCCTGTAGAAGCGATAATCGTAGAATAAGGGATTAGTTCTTTTTATACATGACTTTATTAAAGCAGGATACCGTAAGAACTATAATAATTCCCCATGATATAATTAGAAATAGCCAGCCGAAGATATTCATTTTTTAGCCGCAGTTTTTCTTTTCTGCCAGGCAATTTTTACAAGTATTGCCAGGACAATGAATATTCCCAGAAGCATAAGCCTTATACCTAATATATAAGGCTTATCTCCGGGTTTAGCGCTTTTCATTAGCATGGTGGGGATTCCTTCCTGATAAAACCAGAACCCCAGTATGAGAAAAAGGAATAAAGGCGTTATATATTTTATTATAAATTTATATATCTTAGGCACGCGCATTTCTGCGCCGTGATGTATTTCCTCCCATGCTTTTTCAATTCCGAATACCCATCCAAAAAGCATAATTTCAACAGCCGCAAATAATACTAGGCAGAAAGTCCCTCCCCAGAAATCCAGTTCGTTTACAACGCCGTTTTTTAAAAAGAATATCGCTGGCTGGCATAGGATAAATGATGCTGCGCCGAAAATAATAACAGCCTTTTTCTTTGAGATATTGAATTCATCTTCTAGAAATGTTATGCTTGGCTGGGCTAAGGATATAGAAGAGGTGATTCCTGCAAGAAATAGGAGTAAAAACCAGATGCATCCGAAAATAGCGCCCATAGATATTTTTCCGAATATTAGAGGCATTGTGACAAAACCTAAGTTAAATGCTCCGCCTTTTGCAATATTTTGAATTTCATTTGGGCCAAAAAATGCGAATGCAGCAGGTATGATAATAGAAGAACCAAGTATTACTTCTGCGAATTCATTTGCGCTTACTGAAGTGAGGCCTGAAAGCACTACGTCATCAGTTTTCTTAAGATAACTCGCGTATGTAAGTATAACACCTATGCCTACACTTAATGTAAAGAATATCTGGCCTGCCGCAGCTAGCCATACCTTGGCGCTTTTTAAGGCGCTGAAATCTGGATTCCATAAAAACCCAAGGCCGTTTATTATGTTCCAATCTGGCTTTGCAGGATCAGGCGCTCCGAATGTCAAGGCCCTTACAGCCAGCACTATCCCGAAGATAAAAAGGCTTGGCAGGGCAATTTTACACAATTTTTCAATTCCGCCGGAAATACCTTTATATATGACAAACATATTCAGGCAAAAAGTGACAAGGAAAAATATATAGGCGCATTGGATGCTGGAAAAGAAATTATTTTTTTCAATGCCCTGAAAACTTTTTAAGAATGATAGCATGCTGTCTTGAGTGGTGGCATGGTTATATTTTTCAGCTGCTGAGAAAAATGCGTATGCCAGCGTCCAGGATTCTATATAGGTATAGTATATAAATATTACAAGAGGCCCGAAAATCCCTATTATACCGAAATATTTTATAAACCTGTTTTTTGCCCACATGTTGTGGAATATGCCGGGCGCAGTACCGTGGCCGAATCCTCCGCCGAAACGCCCTATTGTCCACTCCACCCACATTAAAGGTATACCGAGAAGAAGAAGTGATATGAAATATGGAATCATAAACGCTCCGCCGCCATTTTGAGCTGCCTGAACAGGAAAACGCAGAAAATTTCCTAGCCCTATCGCGCTTCCTGCAACAGCCATTATGATTCCGAGTCTCGACTTCCACGCCTCGCGATTTTTCATATATATTGGTAGAGGAGGGTTTTAAACTCTCCCTTACAATATAAAAAGTATACTCAATAACATAAGATATGTCAAATAGCCTGGTAGACGTCTTAATAGAAGAGTGTTATAATATACTGCATGCATAAATGAAAGGTCCCTCGTCGCCACATGAAAAAGCTGGGGCGGCTCGGGATCAATTTTTTGTTTCACAAAAATTTGGAGGTTTATATGAAAAAATCATTGGGAGCTAAAGCGCTTGTTTTTGCTACGCCTGCCTGGATTATAGGGACGTATGATAAAAATGGAAAACCGAACGCAGCTGCAGTTGCATGGGGAGGTGTTGTATGTTCAAAGCCTCCATGTGTCGGGATATCCTTAAGAAAGACAGCTTATTCTTACGGGAATATTATGGATAAAAAAGCTTTTACAGTTAATGTCCCGTCTGAAAAATATGTGAAAGCTGCTGATTATTTCGGCATTGTATCAGGAAAGAATGAGGATAAATTCACAAAGACAGGATTGACTCCGACAAAAAGCGAGTTAGTGGATGCGCCTTATATTAAAGAATTTTCTCTTATTTTAGAATGCAGGGTTATTAATACAGTTGAAATCGGCCTGCATACTCAGTTTATAGGAGAGATACTGGATGTAAAAGCTGATGAAAACGTGATTGGGAAAAACAACCTGCCTGATATAGAAAAAATAAAGCCGATATTATACGATCCTGAGTTGTATACTTACCATGGCATAGGCAAATGTCTGGGCCAGGCGTTTTCTATTGGAAAGGAGATATAGCTAACTTTATAATTGGTGCTTGCCCTGTACCGGACGAAATACATAACATAAATATAAATCTTAACGATTGGTAAGGGGCCATGCACTATTTGTAAAGTTATGGTGAGGGAAGATATGAATGATTTTGAAAAATTTTACAAAGAATTGAATAGCGAGCAGAAAAAGGCAGTGGATACTGTTGAAGGGCCGGTGCTTGTTCTGGCAGGGCCTGGGACAGGCAAGACGCAGATACTTTCTGTCAGGGCGGCGAATATCATCAGGCAGAAAAAAGCGCTTCCTGAAAACATCCTTATACTTACCTACACAAATGCCGCGGCAAAGACAATGAAAGAGCGGTTGGCAAAGATTATCGGTTTTAAAGGCTATGATGTATATGTCGCGACATTTCATAGTTTTGCTAATTCAATTCTTTTGGACTCCGAAGAAGCTGCTAATTATATCCAGGAGAGGATACAGATAGAAGATATAGAGCAGGTAAGGGCAATAGAGTATATCCTGGACCATGCTCAGGGTGTATCTGAAATAAGGCCTTTTAATGCGCCGTATAGTTACGAGAGAGAGATACAGAAAAAAATAAGCGATCTTAAGAGAGAGGGTGTGAGCCCGGAAGAATTCCTGGAATATGTAAAGACAATAAAATCTGACGGCGTGTATATAGAAGAAAAACATATTCCAAGGATAAAGGCGCTGGCTATTATCTATGACCAGTATGAGAAACTTAAATCCAGCGGCAATAAAGAAGTTTTTGACGAGCGGGGCAGGTATGATTATGACGATATGATCATGATGGCTGTTCACGCATTAAACAGCGAATCGCTTTTAAAGAAAAAATATCAGGACCAGTATCAATTTTTTATGGTGGATGAATTTCAGGATACAAACGGCGGCCAGCTTAAATTATTATTTTCCGTGCTCAAAGAGGGTAATCCAAATGTATGCTGCGTGGGAGATGATGATCAGTCAATATACAGGTTTCAGGGCGCAAGCGTGGCTAATTTTAAAAAACTTAAAAAACGTTTCAAGAATTTAGAAACAGTGTCTCTTAAAAATAACTACCGCTCGACGAAGGAGATCATAGATCTGGCCAGCTCCCTTATCAAAGATGTTCCAAGGGATGAAAGAACAGGCGAAAAAGAAATTATAAACGTAAAGGATTTCAGGCAAAAATCAATAAGTTGTTATGAATTTACCAAGGAAGCGGAGGAGTTGAATTTTATCGTAAAAAAAGTAAAAGAGTTCAAGAAACAGATCGAATCTTCAAAAGACCTGAGGCCTGAAGAAAAAGAAAATCCTTACAATAATATAGCGGTATTGGTCAGGAAGAGGGCTTTGATATTAAGGATAATAGATAAGTTTTTACAGGCAGGTATCCCGTATGCAACGGATGGCAAGGAGGATATAAGGCCTGAGCCCAGGGTAAGGCAGATGCTCGACGTATTGGAGCTAGCCAGCCTGGAACCTGAAAATTATGAAGATAGAGACAGGATTTTATACAAGATACTGATAGCGGATTATTTTAAAATTCCGTTGGCGGATGTGTTAAAGCTGATATCTAAAGTAAATAAAAAGAAAAGAAACAAAGAAGACGCAAAAATCCTGAATGAGCTTTTAAATTCCGAAGATTTATCCACCTCCATGAAAACCGCAGGCGCTGTAATAAAAAAACTTATAAGTAACTCGCAATTTAAACCGGCTCACACAGTCCTAATGGAATATGTGGAAGAAGCAAGGATTTATAAATATATCCTGGAAAAATACAACAAGGATGACGTCATGAGGATTCGGGATCTAAGGGCCCTCTCGTCTTTCATAAATATGGTTAAAAGTTCCGACGTATCGAATCCGGGGATAACATTAAAGGATTTTGTGGAAGAGATAAGGACAAGAAACCAGCATGGCATGGCGCTTGAAGGAGAACTTGTTACAATGACTCAGAACGGGGTCAGGATCTTTACTGCGCATGGCTCCAAGGGCAGGGAGTTCCACAGCGTTATAATCCCATTCTGCCTGCAGGACAAAAGCTGGCCTATAAAACCAAGGCCAGATACGATCCCGTTTCCGCCGGGACTGATCAGGGATACTGAGAGGGTTGATAATAAGGAAAGGATAAAAGAGCTGAGGCTATACGATGAGACAAGGCTTTTTTACGTAGCTGTATCAAGGGCTAAGAACAATATCATATTTACGGCGAGTCCTGAAGAAAGCTCGGTTTCCAGCGTGTTTCTGCATAGATTAAGCATGAAACCCCAAACGCCTGATTTGAAGGAAGAAGATATTATGGTGGATTTTCTTGAGAAGACAAATCTTGCGGAGCCCTTTATCGGGACCGAAGAGATTTTAGGAGATATAGTCAAAGACATGACACTGAACCCTACGGGCCTGGATAATTATCTAAGATGCAGGCGGAAATTTCTTTATGATAATGTGCTGATGCTTCCTTCAGCAAAGAAACAAAGCCTTATGTTTGGCAACGCAGTGCATTCCGGGCTGGAGCATCTGTACAGGGAATATATGAGGACAAACAGGTTTCCGGATTTTCAATTTTTTAAAGAGAAGTTTACAGAGTCATTGAAATTCCAGGGGCCTGAGAAAGCCATAGAGCTAAGATGCAGGGAGCAATTTGAAGGCCTGAAAAAATATTACGATAAATCAGCCAAAAAACTAATAAAGCCTATTGGCCTCGAAAATAAAATGCCTGTAAACATAGACGGCGTTATTTTTACAGGCAAATATGATAAATTAGAATTAGAAGACGAGAAAAATAAACTGGTGAGAGTGGTTGACTATAAAACAGGCCAGCCGAACAAACACGCAAGGGGGATTTTTGATGTCAATAGTCTTGAAAGCGAGGAATGTGACGGTTACCTGAGGCAACTGGTGTGCTACAAGCTTCTATACGAAAGAGATAAAACCAGACAGGATAAAAATATGGCTGTAAGCCACGGAATGCTTGTATTCGTAGAGCCTGCAAAGAATGATTTAAGAAAATACGGCATAAAGGAAGGCGAGCCGACAGAGTTTAAGGTCAATCTTACCGATGAGATGGTGGATGAAATAGCTGGCATAATAAAAAATGCCTGGAATAATATTCAGGGCCTGCATTTCGAAAAGCTTTCCGAGCGCAATAAAAATAAATGCGGCAATTGCGATTTTGACCACATCTGCTGGGGGTAAAAATATATGGACAATTAGGTAACAGAGGTTTCTATGCTGCCTTAAGGGTTCCTATGAATAGGATTAATATTAGGGTTAAAGAAATGGACGAATTTAAGAAAGATAAACTTCTTGGAGAAATGAAAAGTTTATTAGAATTATACAGAAAGCGGATAGATGCACGTCTGAAAATAAATAGTATTATTAATTTTTTAAAGAATGGCAGAGGCAAAAAAGATTTTGTAAAAAAAAGGACGTTTATGAGGACGTGTTATTTTGAGACTGTTGAAAAACTAACGTTTTTTACTCAATCTTTTATGCAACACTCCGTTTATTGTGTTATTTTTTACCGGTTCTTTTTAATTCTCATATAATACTCAAATATTCGCTCATTCTCATATTATCTATAGGCTAAGGCTTCTTCAAAAGCAGGTATTTTTAACCGCGCCATCACGACTTTCGCTAATCGTTTGATGTTTATACATATGGCTGTAAGTATGGCCTGAATGCTTACCTGTTCTAGCCCTCGATATCTAAATCTGTGAAGGCCGTGGTAACGTTTGGCCTCAGCGAATTTGGGTTCGGTGCCAATAATACGTAGTCGGGCAGCTTCTTTATATCTTTGGGTCTTATTGCGAAGTTCAGCTCTTTTTATGACATCGTAGTAGATGCTTATTTCGAATGTCCGATATAGACTTTTACTTGTTGTGCACTTAGCCAGGGAAGGGCAGTTTTTACAATCTCTTTTACGTGAACGGTATACCCTTGCAGATCTTTCTGGAAATAGTTTTTCTTTAATAAAGTGCATTGTTTTGCTATTAGGGCATACTACAATATCGCGCTCTTTGTCATATTTAAAATCTTCGTATCCAAACATGTTAGCTCTATGTTTTCCGCCTCTATCATATAGAGGAATATACGCGTCAATTAAGCGTTTTTCCAGTGCTTCTCTTACATGGCCTGCGCTATATTCTGAATCGGCAGCTTACTGATAAGCTGCATAAGACCATTGGCGAGATTACTATGGAGAATAACTGGCTCAAAAAAAAATTACAAATCTTGGGCTAGTAGAACGGCATAAGCTCATTAATAATCAAGATGAGGTATACAGCATACGTAAACAGTGCCTGTTATTAGGCATTAACCGCTCAACATGGTATTATGAACCTGTTTCCTTATCAGAAGAGGATAAAATATTGATGGATCTATTAGATAAGCAATATACAAAGACGCCTTTCTACGGCGTAAGGAATATGACGACATACCTGCGCAATTTAGGATATGCGATTGGCAGGGACCATACAAGGACACTTTTACGTAAGATGGGCCTTCAAGCGATATTCCCTAAGCCGAACCTGTCGAGGCCTCATCCTGAGAATAGAATTTATCCGTATCTATTACGGGATATGGATGTTTTACGGCCTAATCAAGTATGGTGTGCGGATATAACTTATATACGGCTTGGTTTTGGTTTCGCGTATTTAGTAGCGATTATTGACTGGTACAGCCGCTATGTATTAAGCTGGAGATTATCAAATGCTCTTGAGGCTGATTTTTGTGTTGAGGCGTTACAGGAAGCCATTGCTAAATATGGCTCCCCCGACATATTCAATACTGACCAGGGGGCGCAGTTTACATCGCAGGAATTCATTGGTGTACTGACTGTCAACAACATCAGCATCAGTATGGACGGCCGCGGCAGATGTTTGGATAATATTTTCGTTGAGAGGTTATGGCGCAGTGTTAAATACGAAAACGTATATTTGAAAGGATATGAGACGATACCAGAAGCAAAGGCAGGATTAACAGAATACTTTGAGTTTTATAATAATGAACGGTTTCATCAGTCGCTTGATAACAAAACGCCCTGGCATGTGTACTGCCAAGTCTCTATTGAAGGCTTTAATGGCCTGCCTTCAATAACAGAAACAATTTATCTTAACTAACCATGAAAACTGGTCTTGACAAACCCGACCACTTTAGGTATATTGTAGAAGAACATTAAAAATAGCATTTTAAACATGCGCGTCGGGTCTATCGAACCTCTGCCGGTATCAGAATAAAGATCCTTTACCTCTTCAGTAACAAAGGAGAAGTCTACGAGCTTTTTAATATCTAGTAATATATGGCTTTTAGGAAGCATGCAGTCTATGTATCGTTTGGAGAATAAGTCGCAGTTATATTGGTTTTGTTTTAACATATTTTAGCTCCTTTCTCGTCGGTAAATGTCATTTATATTATACCATGAAAAGTGAGTTTCCGACGGAAAAAGAAGCTAAAAATAGTACGAGTTTTTCAACAGTCTCATTTTGGGACACGTCTATCGAGGTGTGTCCCTTTTCGACACGTCCCTTAATTTCTTAACTTTAACGAAATACCTAAAGGGCATTATCTATGGTTAATATCAGAAAAAATATTTATATCAGGATTTTAGCGGTTGTCATAAGTATAGTGATATGTTCAGAGAGTGTTGTTTCCGGGGTTGAATTATCTGACATAAAATCTCTTCGTGTGCCAGTTTCACATGGTAATGCCAATCATAAAAGCTTTAGTGATAGGTTCAGAGAGGTTGTATCATCACCTTTATTAAAGAAAATTTCTGAATACCCACATATTATACAAGCCAAGAAAATTATATCCACGCCTTTGTCTCAGAATGTCAGGAAGCACCCTAATATTACCCGCGGTATTGTTATAGCAATATTTTTCTTTATAGGTTTAATTGTGCATAAGGCTTTGCCATATTATGATAATATTTCAATGCCTCAGGTCTGGACTATAAGCGCTGCTTTTACAGGTGTTTTTCTTACAACTTGGTTTGAATTAACAGCCTTTATTAAAAATAAAAGCAGAAATGAGAAAATAGTAATATCTATTATGGGTTTTTTATTTACATTTGCTGCTATGAATTCAATACAATTTATTGTTATCCCTATACTTTCCGGGTTATTAGGCCTTGGTTTTTTTAATATTGCACAAACTTTCATGGGTTTCTTTTTTGTATCTTATGCGGTGTCTGTTTTTGTTAATAATATCTTTGTTCTTTTTGTTCCTTCCCGTATTTTCAAAGAATCTACAAAATATTATTCCAGCGAACCTAAGCCTATGCCGAATGGCCAGGCATTGCCTCATGTGACAATTCAGATACCAGTTTATAAAGAAAATTTTGATCAAGTGATAAAGAAAACTTTATTTTCAGTTATTAAGGCAGTGGAATATTATCGTAAACAAGGAGGGACTGCCAATATAGTGATATATGATGATGGGATACTATCTATGGCAGATGATGACTTGACATGGATTGATGTGGCAGTAGAGGAGTATATTAAAAATCCCGAGACGGATAAATTGACTAAAGATGATATTGAAATTGCCAAACGTATAAAATTTTATAGGGAGTATATGAATTCACAGGATTCTCCTATAGGATATGTTGCCCGTTCTAAATATAACAGGGCAGGCTTATTTGCGAAAGCCAGTAATTTGAATTTTGGTATGACATTGGCAGAAGATGTTCGACTATTGATGTCTGAAAAAACAGGCATTGGATATCAAGATGCCTTACTGGAAGTTTCTCTGGCTCGGGGGCCGCCTATGATAGCTGAAGGCGATATTAGATTAGGCGAATTTCTTGTGCTTCTTGATAAAGATAGTTATATGCCGGAAGATATAATCGGGCTTACCATCCCTGAGTTTTTAAATGACAATAAATTAGGTTTTACCCAGCACAGGACATTTCCTATCAATGCAAATGATAATTATTTTTCTAAAATGATAGGCACTTTTACACAGAATTTATTTCAGTTGTTTTTTGTCTTATCTACGCAAGGAGGCGATCCCTCTCCTCTTGTAGGCCATAATGCATTTATACGAATGCAGGCAATGAGGGACGCTGTTCTTGATAAAAATGGTGTGAGTAAGTATTGGGATGATGACCGTGTGAGCGAGGATTTTTCTTTCTCTCTCCGTATGCAGGCAAAAGGGTATTTTGGAAGGTATATTGCATATCAGGATAAGGATTTTGGAGAAGGCGTAACCAGGACATTTGATGAAGAAGCCAAGAAATTAATGAAATTTGCTTATGGGGCAAGCGAGATGGTTTTCAATAATATTAGAGAATGGTTTTCAAAGGGTATTATAAATGAGAAATTTTGGCAATATTTATTGGCGGATTATGTGCCTTGGTATTCTAAGGTGAATTTGTGCCTGTATATTTCCAGTTATTTTGCAATGGCATCTTTATTTATATTTTTCCCCCTGCAGATAATACTCCTTGCATTTGGTATCCCATGGGGTATTATAGGCGTTTCTTCATTATGGGTTATGGGCCAGAATATCTTGATTTTTATGATTTTATCGTCATTTTCAGTGTTGAGGGTTAAATTTATAACGCAATCGGAAATCCCTGTTTCTAAGCATATACATGATAACATATTATTTAGCATTGCGTATTTTGGTTTTTATTCAGGTGTTTTATTCTCTATATTTAAGGGTGTTATTTCGCATATGTTAGGGATACCTGTTAAATTTGGTGCAACAAATATGGATAAGCTTAGAGAAGCGCCGCGTATAGAGATTGTAAGAGAAATCTCAATGACATACCGCAGGCAGTTGGAAATTGCTTTTGGCGTGATTATTTTTGTAATATGGGCATTTTTCTTTTGGAATCCATATCCTTTCTGGCATATTTTTAGCGGAATTATTTTTCTGGCCATATGCCATTTATTAACGCCATTTGCCTATAATCCTGTGCTGATTTCAAAGAGAAAAGATGATAAAAATTTTAATAATGGGCCGAGTAACAGTACAAGCAATGCCATAGGTAATGTGATTAAGAGACAAATGGGTAATATTTAATCAGGCAATAAAAGATTTGGTAAAAACAGGGACTGTTTTACTGCGGGTGTTTTGCCCTAATAAGGCACCTATAAAATAAGAAATGCCTTGAAATAGGCAGCTTGTATGATATAATAAAATTTACATGAAGAAAGAGACGAAAAATTGGCTAGATATGGTTGATTATGATTTAATAACGGTCAAGCAGATGTTTGAAACAGGCCGTTATGTTTATGTTATTTTTATGTGTCATATGGCAATCGAAAAGGCCCTTAAGGCCATAGTTTGTGAAGAAACCGATAAAGTCCCCCCTAAGACGCACGACTTAATCAATTTAACAGGCCTCGGGAAAGTAAAGTTGAATCCAGATTTATTAGATTTTATCGGGATGATAAATAATGCCGGTATAGTAACGAGATACCCAGAAGATTTGTCAAAGCTTGTTTCGAGCTACCCTATAGATATTGCGAAAGTTTATTTAGAAAAAACACAAAAGGTAATAAAATGCTTAAAGCTGAGTCCTGCGTTAAAAAAATAATAGAAGAATATACGCAAAGTTTGAAGAAGTTAGGGGTTAATACAGAGCGTGTAATTCTCTATGGTTCTTTTGCAAAAGGCCAGGCAAGAACAGACAGCGATATTGATATAATCGTGATATCAAAGGATTTTCAGCGCATGAATTTAAGAGAAAGGTTAGAGGTTTTAGGAATAGCTGCGGTAAGAATAATGAGGCCTATTGAAGCGAAGGGGTATACATCAGAAGAAATAAAAGAAGCTTCACAAGCTAGTTTCTTGAAGGAGATTTTGGAAGTAGGCGTTAGTGTTTAAATTTGTTTTACAAAGCTCCGCTTTCGCGCGTCCACATGCGCAGAGGTTGCGATTCCTGCCAAAAGATATTTCTATAATACTCTGCAGTACTTTGTTAGTTTTTCAGTTTTGTCTTAAATCGTTCTGATTTGATGTTGTATAAGGAGCAAGCCAATTCTTTGTTCTTTGATAGCAGGAAGCTGGAGTCAATGATGATAAGTGAAGCAACAG
>Ga0247842_10000341_pt1 | contig 101049 bp, 82 predicted proteins | sample LaCruzMarch2015__3_FD_192411 | JGI IMG/M metagenome (GOLD analysis project Ga0247842, IMG submission 192411) | Freshwater microbial communities from meromictic Lake La Cruz, Castile-La Mancha, Spain - LaCruzMarch2015_19m | ecosystem: Environmental > Aquatic > Freshwater > Lake | place: Spain... | reverse complement strand
GATCTTCTCTTCCCCAATTTCTCTGCGAAATCATGTTTCGCTACAATATCCGCAGCTACCAGACTCGTTTCTCCGTTCTTTCCGCCCTTCTCTCTCGAAAAACCAACTCACTTCTATCCTAGTCCCGCAGAGTTAGACTAATATAACTAAATATAGTATAATATATTAATGAAAATAATCCTCTCACGAGAGCAGACACGCTTTGGCACTTCTTCATTGCAGGAACTCCAAACTGGCAATCAGCAGAAAGTGATCATTGTTCGGATGCCGGGAGGCGAAGAGGAAGCGCATATCTTTCCCATGCATATTCAGCATATTGAAGTTGTTCGATCGCTTGTGAAACAGGCCGGAGCCATCCTGCTTTCCGCAGGACGATTAGATACATTTCCTTGCACAAAGGGCGGTGAGCCCGTCATTGAAAGTAACGATTCCAATACGTGTCGCGATGATCCTGAGATCGGCTATGACGGTCCGAAGAGCGAACAGGAACTGCATCGACTCACTGCGGATCTGGCAACGGGAATCAAATTGTTACTAACATCGCATTCTTAACTCGTATCTATGCAAGAACAGGAACATCCACATCAAATTGGCGTTGCTCCGGACATTCGAAGCATTCTGCAAGAAGCCGCAGAGGGGGAAACACATGTCGGAGCATTCAAAACGCTCGGACAACGGCGCAGAATTCTGCGGACACTTCTTGGCCAGTGGAACCGGTCGTTGCCTCTGGATACGGAGTTCTTGTCTCCGGATCAAACGTCGGAACAAATCTCCAAAGAAACGCAGCGACTTGTAGAAGCCGCACAGGATGTGAGAGCCTTTCTGGAGAAGTACCCCACTCCGCAGAGTGCCTTCATGGCTCTGACGGGAGAAGAACCGCAAGGGGAAGTACAGTGGACTCTCCGGCCCTATGGCATTTGTTTCCTCTGCTTTCTCAGGTTCGATGCATCCAAGCTCGGATATTTGGGAATGGGAGGTCACGGTGCGGCAATGACCGCGAACAAGCGCATGCCGGAAATGGGGAAGTACATCGCCTTTATCAACGCAGAGCCCATGATTTCAACAGAGATAAGGCCTCTCAGTGAGCAGGAGGAGAAAGCACGGAGGCAATCCAACAACGTGGGCGTGGAACACGAGCTGCTGCACCTGTACACCGAACGGCTGATGGAGGCTTCACGCGATGCGAAAACGAAGGAACTCTTGGATACGGTTGGAACGGTTCGTAATCTATTACTCCCCAATCCTCCGTTGAATCAGTGCGAAGAACTCTACCGTGAGGTCACCCGGGCCTATGCCAATAACGGCATTAAGCATGAGATCATCAGTTACATGACGTCCGATAACGGACAGTTGGACAAAATGGACATCTTCAACAGTGGCATGTACGAAATCCCCGATCCCTTCTTGCTCTATACGATGAGCACGGGGGGCGCGTACGACGATGAATCGCTGAATGAACTCTACGTTCGTCGTCGACAGGAGATCGGCTGGCCGTGCGAAGATTGGCGGAATGAAGGGGGAGATACTTCGCCGGGAGCGGAGGAGCGAAAGGCGATGCTGCAGAGACTTCTTGCTGCAAAAAAGGCCGCATCGGAGCCTTATGGGGTGGCATACAAGAGCATTGTGAAGCAGTGGGATACCGCACGTCGTTCGAACATCCCTCCCAATGAAATCGCCGATGTGATCCTCGATTACGATTTCCTGGAGTTACCGGCTGCGCTCGATCGCCTCATTCGCTCTCGAACAGTGCTTGTCTCTCATGCACTGACAGAAGTTGCGCGAAGGGTGGTGGTCAAGACGATTCATCTATTCACGGGCAAATCTGTGACGATCACGGGTCCTCTGGTTGCGTTCGAGGGGAACGATATGAAGGTCACGGAACAGAAACCTTCGTTCTTCCCACCTTCGTAAGCGAGCTAGATCTGGAGCATTTATGAAGTCGCACCCACGGATGGTTCGGCTACGCTCACCACAGGGGGATGCTGTTATTTTCCGCTCATCGGAGTTCGCTGCATCGCCCCAAAGACCGCCAGCCCCAGTGCGTCCGCGGCGTCATCGGGGGTGGGTGCTTCACTGAGGTTCAAAATGCGACAGAGCATGTCTGATACTTGGCGCTTATCGGCGTGGCCATCCCCCGTAATGCAGGCTTTGAGGGTGAGGGGGTTTGGCTCTAAGACGGGAATGCCGTGCTCTTGGATTACGAGCAAGATCACGCCGCGCACCTGGGCCACGTCCATGGCTGTCTTTACGTTCGTGGAAAAGAAGAGCTTCTCCACCACACACAGATCGGGCTTCGTCTCCTCCAGATATTCGTCCAGATTCTTGCGGATCTCTTCCAGACGATTGCTCATCGGCAGGCCGGCTTTTGTTGCAATAGTGAGCCAATCCAATGCCGCAGGTTCCAGGTTGCCATTCGTCTCCACCAGCCCGAGTCCGGTGGTGGCCAGGCCGGGGTCGATTCCAAGGACTTTCATGGCATAGAAACTGCTTGAATTACTGCATCCCCGCAAGTCGTTTCCATTGAAGAAAACGCCGTTTTCTGCTATTCTATGAAGAAAACACAATCATGTCCGATCCCCGTATCCGCCACCGGCACTTGGTTGTTCTACCACTGTTTCTTCTTATGGCGGTCGCATCGGCGAGCCCTGCATTCTTTTCCGGTCATTCAACTTTGGCTTCCGCTTCACAAGTCGGTTCCGTTCAGGATTTGGGAGGTGGGTTACAGGTGCGTGTTGAGGATAGTGGAAAGCTCAAGAGTGGAATCGTTCCGGCTATGGAACAGGGGAGTGCACTCTTTCGTGCAGAAGGCATCTCTCAGGTGCGCTTGCCGGTCGGGTCTGTTCTGACAATAGCAGGGGCTTTTCACATTGTGATTAACGGTCAGAGCATCACCGTCTCCGCCATTACAGCTCCTGTATTCGTCACAGTCCAAGGACACATGGCCTTAGTCCCTGTGGGAATGCAGTTCCAGGTTCCTAGTGCTCTTCCGGATGCAGAAGCGCCCATCGTAGATTGGGTGGCCGCACGAAAGACCATGTTTCTGCCTGAGTACTTCATCAGGGATCAGCTGCAGAAATTGCAGGCCTTTCCGTCGGCGGAGGAGTGGTTGCCTCTTACTCCCTCGGCCCTGCTCGGGACAGGTCGGTCTCTTCCCAAGGGGAGAGAAGTAGGGGAATCGCTCATATTTTCTGCGGCGCAGGAGCGTGAGCGTGAGCAGTGGAGGCTACAGGTGTTGGGGGCGTTGCGCGCTGCCGCGGACCAAGGCGAAGAGATGGCCATTCAAAAAGTAGCACAGACACAGGCCTACAATTCGGCTCTGGCCGATCCAAAAAGCCTCTCTGTGCTGATGACACTGGCTTCCCGTTCACAGGTCTCTACTCGTGTTCGGGCATCTCTGCTCAGGTTTCTGCTTCCGCGTCCCGATCTTTGGCTCCTGGCTGCCGTGCACCCGGTGCTGCAAACTGGTGCCTGGGCAGCGGGTCAGGCCGCACTCACGCCTGAGGAAGAGATGATCCTGGCCTTCGGCATGCCCGCGACAGATCGCAGCCAAGAGGGCTATTCGCCGGTCGTCCTGACGTGGTGGGCGCAGAGTGTCGCTCATCTGATCGCAGTACAGAAGCAACCTGTTCCTTTTGTGACTGAACTGCTCACAAATCATTTGCCGTTGGTGCAAGAGTACGTGAGGCTCCGGTACCCCGAGCGCGCACAGATCCTGACGCAGGCTCTTCAATCCTTTGCCAAGCCAGTCCACGCGGAGCTCCCGGGTACTCTGTTGGAATCTTTGACTCAGGCCGAACGTCTCTCTGCCGATTCCTTTTCGGTCTTTGCTCTTCCGGAGAGCGCCTCTTCTTCTTCCGTTCCGAATATTGCAGAGTCTTCCTCCGTCATTCCTCTGTCTCAGGTTATCGTTCCCGATGAGCGGGTGAGCCGGGTGGAGGCGTCACTGGAGCAGGCCGGTGCGCTCTTTGGCGTGCAGACCAAGATTACGGCGCTGCCGGATGGTGTGAGTGTTCATGTAAGCGGTGTTCTCTTTTCCTCCCCCGCGGCAGATCGATCATACGCATTCGATGTGGATATTCCCAAGGATCAAGTTTCTTCCATCGTGCGGGATGGCAAACTCTTGCCGTACCCCATGGCCCTGCCGGCTTTTCTGGAGTGGGTCAGAAAATAATTCTTCCCCATTTTTTGTATGACAGATTCCATGCGCGTTCCCGGACCGGACGAGACTCCTCCTCTCAAGGACGATTCTGGCGCAGGTGACGTCACATCCCGTCTACAGACGGAAGGCGATGACACTGCCGGACAAGCAGAAGCAGCTCTGATGACAGAGGAACAGAAGCTTGCCAGGCGTAGGGAAAGCAAGGAGCTGAGTAAGCATCCTGCAGATCTCAATATCATCAGCAGCATCAATGATCAGGGGGCACTTCTCACGCGGAGGCATCTGGTCAGTACGGACGATTTGCCCCGGGCAGTGGTGCTGACCTACGACGATCTGTGTGTTCTGGGGCATGTGAATTATCTTGACCGGAACGATGAGCCGCAGTCCATTGAGGTGGATATGGTTCCCGAAGATGCGACGATCATTCTCTTTCCAGAGGACCTGGGGTATGGACCGGAGGAAGCAGACTGATTCGTCTCCAGGAGTTCTGATACAGTGTTTCCATGCGTTCGCAGTGGAACATCAGAATGCTCCCTTGGCTTGCGGCTGCCGCGGGAATCGCCGTCCTTACGGTTTTTCTCTTCCATCTTGAGAATGTCGTGGGGTTGGATGACGGGCTCAGGCACTATATGATGGGCAAGGCGATGGCGGAGCAGGGGATCTTTGCCGTTCGCGGGTGGACGCAATGGTTCTTCACCGGGTACTTCCATGATCATCCGGTGGATCCGTGGTTCCTGGCAGATGTGCTGTACGTCCCATTCGCTTCACTCCCGCCCGTGACGGCAATCGCGCTTTTTTCGATATGTTCTTCCTTCTTTCTGGCCGCGTGTTTCCTGCTCTGTTTGCGCGCCCTGCGCGTTCCGCCGTTCATCGCCACGTTGCTCGTACTTCTTCTGCTCTTTGGTCACTCAAATTTCACCTATCGCTTGCTCCTGGGCCGTCCGTTCGTGGTTGTCTCGGGTCTCACGCTCCTCATTGGTCTTGCGGTTGTGCGCGGGCGGCCGGTTGCAGTCAGCCTCCTCCTGGTCGTGCTGACGTTCCTCTCCCATCTCTTCTTCTTTGGTCTTGCAGTGAGTCTGGTAGGGAGTCTGTGGCTCCTCTGGAGGAAGCGCAGAGGTCTTGCTCTCAGAATGCTCTGCTGGAGCTTTGCGGGTGTGGCAGCCGGTATCGCACTCCATCCGCTTCCATTGGAGTACGCGCGGTACCTTTTCCTGATCTTTATGAAGATCCCGTTCCTGGATCTCCCTGATCGGGGGACGGAATTGTACCCCGGTGTTTTTCATGGGGAGACCGTCTACGCCATGCTCGGCTTTGCGGTTCTATTCCATGTGATGCTGTATATTCACAAAGGATCGGAGCAAAAGACTCTCCCTCCCATCACACTTCTTCTGGAATTGTGGGTGGCGGTCTTTCTTGCCATGTTCTTCCTGTGGATCCGCGCGATTGATTTCCTGTGGCCGTTCGCTCTTCTTCTCCTGGGTGTTCTGGCGGCCGATGGCGCTCCTATCATGCGTATCGTCAGCAGTCCTCTTCTGCGCGCAGCACGCTTGAAGATGGGAGCGATTTTGTTCGTTCTGTTCCTTTCCGCTCTCACGTTCGGTTCGCTCGCCTTGAGTATCATCCGGTCGGATGATCAGCGCTCCCTTGAGCCGTATCGCCGTGCACTGGAGCAGGTGCCGGCAGGCGGGCTCGTCCTCAATCTGCGTTGGGACGACTTTCCGCCGCTTGTGGCAGCCCGGCCCGATTTACAGTTTTCCTTTGGCATGGATCCGGCATTCACGCTTGTGAGTGACTCAGGATCCACCGCGCTCCTGCGCATGGTTGCGGCTCCGCATCACCTTCCCGATACCCGCGATTCGATCGATGCCGGCCGCTGGTTCTCTGCACTCACACAGCGCAATCCATCGGACTTTGTCCTCTTGGGGGTTGCTCGTACGGAGCCGATCGTGCGTGCACTCCGGTCAAAGGGAATGAAGGATCTCTCCGGAGATCCTCACGCGTGGGCGCTCTTTCGCGTTCCAGAAAAGAAATCCTGAATAACCGTTTTAGAGCGTCGTCTTGGTCTTACGCACGTAGTCCGCGTTGGTGAATATCAGGAAGATCGTGGGGAATATTCCCAGGGAATTGACCAGGAGCAGGGCGATGAACCACCACTTCTTACGCATAATGGCGCAGCGCCACAGTGCCCAGCCTTTGAGCGCCAGGTCTACCAAGCCCAGCACCAGGAGCAGCCCCATGATGCCATTCAGTCCGTAGGCCTGTGCTACGAAGTCTTTGTTTTGCCAGAGGATAGAGAGGTTGTTCATCATGAGATGGGTTGGAATGGTTGGCTTGCCAGGGATAAGTATGGGCCGAGTTGAATGGTGGGCGATAGTGGACTTGAACCACTGACCTCGACATTATCAGTGTCGCGCTCTAACCAGCTGAGCTAATCGCCCATGATCAGTACGATACGTTCTGGATCAAACTGCTGCAAGACAAGACGTCGACGTTTATGGTCATTTTCGGTAGATCTCTGTCACGCTCTCGCCTTTCTCGATGTGTCGGATGACTTCGGCCAGAAGGGGGGCGATAGGGAGGATTTTTAATCCTCGGAATGATGTGTGCTTTATGGGAAGACTGTCGGTCACCACGATTTCCTTGAAGTTCGCTTTGGCAAAGTTCTCTAGTGCACGACCGGAGAAGATTCCGTGCGTGGCGGCGGCGTAGACCTCCGGCAGAGCTTTGCGCTTGAGCAGTGCCTTCTTGGCGGAAAGCAGGCTGCCCCCGGTATCGATCATGTCATCAAAGAGGATGCAGCTGCGTCCTTCGATATCGCCGACGACCTCAATAATTTCCGCTTCTTGATGTTTGGGTCGGCTCTTGTGCATGATTGCCAGGTCGGCACCCAACAGATCGGCGAACTTCTTGGCCCGCTTGGCACCGCCGGCATCCGGTGAGACGACTACGGGTCTCGTAAGCTTTTTCCCTTTGAAGTATGTGGCAAAGAGTGGGCGGGCATCTAGGGCATCCACTGGGATGTTAAAGAACCCCTGAATTTGATCCGAGTGAAGATCCAAGGTGATCACGTGGTCTGCACCGGCTTCTTCTAACAGGTGTGCGATGAGCTTGGCAGAAATGGGCTCGCGCGGAGCAGCCACACGATCTTGGCGTGCGTAGGCGAAGTGCGGAACAATCACATGCACCGCTTGGGCAAAGCTCAGTTTGGCTGCCTGACACATTAAAAAGAGCTCGATCAGACACTCATCGGGTTTGAGTGTTGCGGTCTGAATCAAAAAAACATCTCTGCCACGAACGGATTCCAAATAACGCACGTAGCGCTCTCCGCAGCTGAACGCTTTGAGGTCCACTTTTCCCAGTGGGACTTGTAACTCTTTGGAGAGTGCGGCGGCTAAAGCGGGATGGGAGGATCCGGAGAAGAGGTGCATCGGGTACAATGATACCACAATGCACTTACGCTTCTCGACTTGTATCGGCTTGCCCATTCTGGCGGAGGATTCCGATGAGCTCATCGGCACGATCGCCGGCATTCTCATCCATCCCGATCGCAGTACGGTGGAGGGATTCTTTGTGCGTCGTCCGGGCCTGTTCAGTTCTGCCACGTTGTTTCTCTCCTCCATGGATATCGCACGCTTTGGGCGACGTATCATTGTGCGAGATGTCGATCGTGTGGCGCCGGCGCAGGAATTTCTGCGTGTGCAGCCGCTCCTTGCAGATCCACGCACAGTCTTGAATCAACGTATTCGTACCGAGTCGAGTCATAATCTTGGTCGTTGCGATGATGTGCAATTTGAAAATACCACGATGCGTCTCACCTGGATCTTCCCCAGAAAGTTTTTTCACTGGGGCTTCCCCATCTCTGCTCGTCAGATTCTGGAAGTGCGCCCTCAGGCGATTATTGTGCGTGATCCGCAGGCGCCCGCCGTGGAGCGGGTATTACAGCAGTCAGAGAGAAGGTTGGCACCCTTGCTGCCTGAGGTGCCGGAAGGGGTGTAGCGGTTCAGACAAAGAAGAAAGCCAGCAACAAAAAGACCGCCCGAAGGCGGTCTTTTGAATGCTGAATTAGGGGTTACGCTGCTCCGCCGATGTTGGTCACAACGAAGGTGACGATGGCGCGGGCAACCAGGATAATGACAAGACCGATCACCACGTAGATGATCATCTTCTTGGCTTTATCCTTCTCGCTTTCTTCCCCTGCGGAGATGATGTACCGGATGCCGGCGACCACGATCATCACCACGGCGATGAGTGCGATAAAGTCGAGGACAGTCTTCATCACTGAGACGATGGCTTCCTTTAAATCACCGGAACCCAGATTGCCGCTCCCGATATCATCGGGTGGGACGAGTTGTGCAAATGCTTGGAGTGGTGAGCAGCACGCAACGACTGCGGCGAACTTCAGACTGAGAGATTGGAGGCGAGTCATCATGGGTGGAGGTGGGGAGAATTTCCCACATTGTTATACGTCTCTTGGCTTCGACGCAAGTACTCCTCAAGATCACAAATTAAATTTTGAATATTGGCAAGTCATTTGTCATACGGTTGCGCAAACAAAATATCAAATTATTGTTTGTGTCATTTTGATTTGAGATGCCGGTGGATTGCTCCGTCGGAATGTTCTCAGAGGTAGCGTACATTTCTTCCATATCATCTTACTCATGCCATGCGGCATCAGGACGTTTCCTTTCCAAGAAAACCTGAGGCGAGCAGCAAGAGCGCAGGGGAGCAGAACCACAGATCCTGGTACGTGACCATTGTAGCCATCAGGGTGCTTTGCCTCACAATTGTGGCGATGGTGGCGGTTTCGGCGATGTTTTTACTGAGGAGCGGAACATCCGCAACGTAGGTGAGAAGAGTAGAGAGCAGCAGTCCTGCAGTGGCAAAGCCAAAGATCCCCGTGAGGATCGTATCGGCGATTCCCCCCGGATCACGACGAAATTCGATCTCAAAACTTCCGCGCACCGCCAACACGATGATGGCCGCAACAAAGAGGACCAATTTGGTAGTGGAAAGCAGCGTGATATCCACGGTGATGCCAAGCATGGAGAACATGGGCTCGTTGGTGGAAACCCGCCCGAGCAGGTTGCCGATTCCTTGCACCGCGACGATGGCGATGTAGGAAGCGATGACGATCTTTACGGATTCATGTTTGCCGATGATGAAGCTGTAGGTGACGACGACGGCAAAGAATACGATGACGAACAGATCCCAGGAGAGCGTTAGATCCATGGAAGAGATAGTACGCCGGAGTATCGGGGATGGGAATATCGGGAGTGGGGGCAAGGACTTAGAACCACTGATCCTCTAATTCTCCAATTCCCGAGATTCCTCTTCGAATTGCAGGAAATCAGTGCACCATCATGCCTCCATCCGATACACTGCTCTTAAGATGCGTCACGGATTCCTCCTCATTGCAAAGCCCTGCGGCCCCACCAGTCATGATGCCGTGGCGCAGGTGCGCCGTCTCTTGCATGAGCAGAAGATCGGGCATCTGGGCACGCTGGATCCGGCAGCCGAGGGACTCTTGGTCCTTGCGGTGGGAGCCAAGGCGCTCAAAGTGATTGAGCTTTTCGATGATCTTTCCAAGGAATACGGCGCGCATGTGTGCCTGGGAGCGACCAGCACGACATACGATCGCGAAGGGGTGATTGAACGGTGGCACCCCGTTCCCGGGTGGCACACTCCCGACGAACTCATGATCCGCTCCACCATTTCTGCCCGCTTTCTGGGCAAGATCCAGCAGGTGCCTCCGGCACACTCGGCCGTCAAAGTCGGCGGCGAACGGGCCTACCGCAAGGCGCGTCAGGGCAGGGGAGTGAATATTCCTCCCCGCGAGGTGGAGATTTCTGAATGTGTGATTGAGAAGTACCTCTATCCTGATTTGTATCTAAAAGTCGCCTGCGGATCGGGAACGTATATTCGTTCCTTGGCGCATGATTTAGGAGAGCTTCTGCACTGCGGCGGGTATCTGCAGGGACTCAAGCGGACGAAGGTGGGAGAGTGGAATCTGAAGGATGCAGTGACGCCGGAACAAGTCACATGGACGAACGTTCTTCCGCTCAAGGATGTGCTCGCACACTTTCCGCGGTTGGAGCTTACCGATCATGAGGCTGATGACATTTGTCATGGGCGCTCCATTGCCCACGCCGTTGCGCCCGATACGATTGGGTGGCATGGCGGGTTGCCGATTGTGATTCTCATTCCATCGAAAGATGGATCACAAACAAGTCGGCCGAGAAAAGTGTTGTAACATTCATGAGAGACAAACCTACGGTTTTTCTCTCATGGTCTCTCTTTTCCATCTAATGGTGCGGCTCCAGCGTGGGGCCCGCAAGACCCACGTTTCGCCGCAAATAATTTCATTAAACGAGAGCATTTCGTTGTAACAACATCTAAATTTTGATATTTTGTCTTGTGTCAGATGAGTTAGCTCAGCCTGCCAAGCCCCGCGCATGCGGGGCGTAGAAAACAATTGAGTTGCTCGGTCCTTCTCCTGTTCCTTCCACATCACGTCCCCTCTGGGTCAGTAGCTCAGTCTGGTAGAGCGATTGCCTCTTAAGCAATTGGCCGTGGGTTCAAATCCCACCTGACCCACCAATGGCTAGAATAAGCCATAATATAGGAGTTTGACTAAATATATAATACATTATATTATACGTTACATACAACTATCGCTCTTTCCACTATCAATGAGGAGACCTGTTATGGTCATGTGCTGCTACGTTCTGATGTTTTGTTCGGGAATGGGAATCGTTGGTTCCGTGTCAGCTATGTCTGCTGCTCCCGAAGATGAAAATATCAGACTGCCCAAAATAGTTCTGCGGGTTAGTATTACGCTCGAAGTCTTAGCAATTGCAGCGCGTATTGCAATTGCTGCTTTCTAACTTCGAGAACCAGAGGTCTCTCAAAGGAAAGGGTGGGGGGTTAGCTTCGGCTGGCCCCCACACTTTAATAATCAATAGTTCCAATCTCATCTTGCAGCAACACACAGAGAATCTTGTAGGGCTTTCTTTTGAGCCGTATCCTGCTTCTGGATCTTCTCCCTCGTCATCCTCGCCAGCTTTTCAATGTAAGGAAGTAGCGTGTTCCAACTCAATCTAATTTGCTCCACCAACCTCCGCAGGAGGTTGTCCACCGTAACCTCGCCGAAGCGAGCGGAGGTGGACAGAGTAAAGAAGGCCTCCTGACTACGGTTGGCAGGCCATTTTGAACTACGCCGTGATGGACTCATGAGCTTGAAGATTCAGTAACGTGGTGAGGCACGGCGAAACGCAGTGAAGCCGGCCCACCTGATCCACCATACCAATTTAAAGGCTATTTCTTTTGGTCCTTCATCGCGATCACGATGAGAAGGACGATGACGGCAATGAGTACGATGCCTATGAGAAAGACTCCGATCATCATGGGAGCCATTCTACTCCTTGATACTCCGTAATTGTGGACAGGATGTGGGAGGTGGTACGCTACCCTCCATGCCCGCCTCCGGTGCGCATGTGCGATTGCCACTGCCTCCCGCTCCGAGACTCCGCAAGATTCTCGGGCCCAGTTTCATCATCTTAGGCCTTGGGTTGGGGAGTGGTGAGGTCATTCTCTGGCCGTACCTGGCAAGCAACTACGGACTTGGACTGGTGTGGGGGATGCTCGTGGGGATCACGTTGCAGTTCTTCATCAATATGGAGGTGGAGCGTTACGCTCTCATCCACGGCGAGAGCATCTTCGTGGGGTTCGCAAAGTGGAGCCGGTGGCTGCCGTTGTGGTTTATTGTTTCTACGTTCCTGGGATTCGGGTGGCCGGGCATCGGGTTGGCCGGCGCCACGCTCTTAGCGGGGGCATTGGGGATCGATGACATACATTCTGTCGCCATCGTTGTGTTCGTCGCAATCGGGTGTTTCCTCTCCATCGGGCGCGTGCTCTACCGCACGGTGGAGCGATTACAGATGTGGTTGATTTGCTTGGGCGTCCCATTCATTTTTCTTTTGGCGCTCGCACTCTCGTCCTCCCAAGATGTTGTGGCACTGGCGCAGGGACTCGTGGGACGAGGAGAGGGATTCCTCTTTCTGCCGGCCGGAGTTTCACTCGCATCTTTCTTAGGTGCATTGGCGTACGCCGGAGCCGGTGGGAACCTCAATCTTGCGCAGTCGTGTTACGTACGTGACAAGGGGTACGGCATGGGGCGCTACGCTGATCGCATCACGAGTGTCATTACGGGTAAGGGGAGCGGAGAGATTTCCCTCAAAGGGAAAACCTTTTCTATCACCGAAGAAAACCTCACGCGTTTTCGGAAGTGGTGGCGGATCATGAATATCGAGCATTTTCTCATCTTCTGGGGGCTGGGGCTCTTCACCATGCTCATGCTCTCTCTCCTGGCATACGTAACGACGTACGGAACCGGGGTAAATACTCAGGGCATTCATTTTATTCTTGCCGAGGCCGGTGCCATTGCGCAGCGGACGCTCCCGGTCTTCGGGATGCTCTTTTTGCTTGTCACGGGCGTGATGCTGCTGGCCACGCAACTCACGGTGCTGGATTCCACCAGCCGTATCATGACGGAGAATGCGCTCCTTCTGTGCAAGCAACATACTTGGCGCGTTTCATCGCTCTACTACGGCATTCTGTGGACGCAGATTCTCTTTGGGATCGTCGTCTTCAGTCTGGGGTTTGATCAGCCGCGCGAGCTTATTGTCCTGGGAGCCGTGTTCAATGCTTTCGCCATGTTCATCTACACGGGGCTTCTCCTGCGGTTCAATAACACGATGCTCGTCAAAGCGTTGCGCCCTTCGATCTGGCGGAACATCGCACTTCTGATTGCGTTCCTCTTCTTTGGATTCTTCTGTGGGGTGACGGTGGGGTCTTTCCTGGTGTAGAGCTCGATGGAGGTTGTACGATTGTTGAGGTATGCGGAATTGGAGTATTGGAATATGAGAGTATTAGGGTCTGAATACGAGGTCCTTCTCGAAGAAGAGCCCCAATATTCCATTACTCTATTACTTCAATACTCTTATTTCCGCTCCATCCCATGTCTGGCGATCGTCCGCCAGTCGAACGGGAACTTGAATGTCTCTAGTGCGCGCACCAGCGCTGCAAAGCACATCCACGGAGAAGCTTCCGTAAAGAGGAAGGAGTCTCCGGATTCCTGTACGGGGTTGTAGTCTTCGAGCCCACGTCCTTCCTGCGCAACAGGAACCACGCCGTACTGCAGGCAGGCCTCCAGTTCCTCGGATCCGGTGGGGTCGGTGAGGAAGAGTGCAAGATCCGCGGCGGCGTACATCTTCCGTGCTCCGTCTTCGGTAGCGGGAAGGATCGCAATGCGGTGGCCTCGTTCCTGTGCAAGTTGCGTAAAGAGTTCCCCGTACGCGGTATCCCCCTTGCCGAGCACCAGGATTTCCATGGGAAGAGAGAGTAGCCCCGGGAGCATCTGCTTGAGGAGTACTCCGCCGAGTACCTCGCTCATCCCTGCGGGCATGCAGAGGATGGGCGCCTTAGGTTCCATAGGCCATCCCAATTCTTGCTGCAGCGCGGTCTTATTCTCCACCTTATGTTCCAGCGTCCGCGAGCTGTAGCGGCGGGCGATCTTGGTGTCGTAGGAAGGGGAGAGAGGCGCCAAGGGGAGAGGGGGGAAGTGAGTATTGGTTTTTGGTCTTCGGACCATTGCAAGTTATCTTGATAGTATAGCCGAAAATCACATAGTTGAGGAGAGAGGAAGACTTGAGATTTTTATCACTTGGGGTCTGTTGTTTGTTGTCTAGAGAGACGGCAAAAAAGCAATACGGCAAGATGGCATAAGGTGTAGCAAAACCTCCTTCCCTTTTGCCCTTTTACCCTCTTTCCTTCATGCTCATGGCATGAAGCATCTTGTTCTTATTGATGGCCACCATCTGATGTATCGCGCGTATTGGGCCATTCCGCGCACCCTCAGGACCACTGCAGGGGAGCAGACGAATGCTGTCTTTGGCGTTGCTTCCATGCTCCTTTCCATATTCATGAAGGAACAGCCGGATGCACTCCTTTTCTGCTTTGATGCGGGAGAAGATACTTTTCGTCACCAGGAGGCCAAGGATTACAAAGCCGGACGTGCCGAGACACCGGATGATTTTTACGTGCAGATCCCGCGGATTCAAGAGCTCATTCATGCCTTCGGGATTCGGCATATTTCCGATCCGCACTTTGAAGCGGATGATCTGCTCTGCGCCTACGCGCGTGCCGCGGAAAAGGCGGGTGATCGCGTGACTGTCATCACGGGTGACCGCGATGCTTTTCAGCTTGCCAGTGAGTCCATTCGCATTGCCATTCCTCATAAGGGGTATCAGCAAGCGGAGTATCTGGGCCCCAAGGAGATCGAGCTGAAGTACGGAGTACGCCCCGATCAGATCGCATCCTATAAAGGACTCATTGGCGATCAGTCCGATAACCTCCCCGGCGTGAAGGGGATCGGTCCCAAGACGGGGGCGGAACTTCTGCAGAAGTACGGGACACTGCACGGCGTGTACGAGCATCTGACGGAGATCAGGCCCGCCGTACGTGAGAAGCTTGAACACGATCGCGAGCAGGCATTCTTCTGTGAGCGGATGGCGGTGCTGATTGAAGACATGCCCCTCATCGTCCCGCTCGAGCATCTCATTCTGGCCAATCTTCCTGCAGATAGCGCCCTTACGTTTCTGCGAGCGATGGAATTCACCATGCTTTTCAAGCGCATGCAGTCACTGGTCGCAAGTCCGTATGGTCAGGGGCACTTTGCGCAGACAACACAATTTTCTTCTCCATCTCCATTGGAGATAGGTGAGGTGCAGTCGCAACTGGCGTTGTTTTGATTGCATGTGTGAGTTTCTCTCATGTTTTCTTTCCGTCAGCCTTCGTTATGGCTACGGACGACAGGGCAGTGAAAGAGCAGCGGTCACGAATTTTTTTTGTATACAACCTGTGTTCACACATTTTTTGCCATAAGTTGCATGAGGATGAATATATCATTCATCCCTAGGGGATGCGCAGAATCAAGAACAGAAAAATTGTTCCAGACCAGGGTAAGTGAATACCAAACGTATTCATCATATTCTTGCAGATCTTCGTTTGCTCCACGTACACTCACGCCGTTCCCACGTTATGTCTTTTGCATGACTGTGGAACATCTTCGGTACTCGGCACTCACCCCTACCCCTCTCCCATGCCAAAAGAACGCATTATCGCCAGTCTCGATATCGGGAGCGCCAAAATCCGTACCGTCGTCGCCGTCGTGGATGGTGACCAGGAGAAGCTCATCCCCAATGTGATCGGAGTCGGTCTCTCGCCTTCCCATGGAATGCGCAAGGGGCACGTTATCGATGTAGAAGAACTTATCCATAATATTATCTCTTCCTTAGAGGACGCCGAGCGCATGGCGGGCGTGCCTATTAATCACGTCTTCGTGGGGATGAGCGGTTCGCACATCGAGTCTTTTGACAGTCGCGGCGTCATCGCCATCTCCGGCTCTGAGATTTCGGTGGAGGATGTGGGGCGCGTATTGGAGGCTGCGCAGGCCGTGAGTATTCCGGCCAACCGCAGGATTCTGCACATCGAGCCTAAAAGCTATGCCGTAGATGAGCAACGGGGGATCAAGAATCCCGTGGGCATGACGGGTATCCGTCTGGAGGTGGAGGCACACATCGTCACCGGGCATATCCAGCATGTGAAGAATATGGAGAAGTGTGTGGATCAGGCTGGCGTGGATATTGATGATTTGGTCCCGGCAACTGTGGCGGCACCAGAGGCGGTGCTCACCAAGCGTCAGAAGGAACTGGGTGCCGTGGTGATTGATATCGGAGCCGGCAGTACGAGTGTGGCGGTATTCGAAGAGGGGACAATCCTGTACTCCGTCTGTCTTCCGATCGGAGGAGAGAGTGTCACTAACGATATTGCCATCGGTTTGCGCACCTCGATCGACACGGCAGAGAAGATCAAGATTGAATTCGGTTCGGTACTTCCTCAGGAAATTGCCGAGCGCGAGATGATTGATCTCTCGTCGGTGAGCAAGGTGGATACGCAGACGGTGAGCAAGCGCTACATGGCCGAAATCATGCAGGCGCGTTACTTTGAGATCTTCACGCTGGTCAAACAGGAGCTCACGCGCATCGGTCGGAGCGGCATGTTGCCGGCGGGAGCCCTGCTCACCGGCGCGGCTGCCAAGGCCCCAGGCGTTCTGGATCTCGCGCGCGATGTTCTTGGTTTACCCGTGCAGATGGGGTTCCCCGTGGATATCGGTGGTGTCATTGAGAAGGTGGATGATCCGGCCTACGCAACAGCACTCGGCACGCTCATCTGGGGTGTGCGCGAGGGCAGCAGCTCCCCCATGGTGGGCGCGGCACAAATGAAGCGTGCCGTACAACGTGTGGGCTCTTGGTTCAAGAGTCTCCTTCCTTAACCTTAACCTTTTCCTTAACTTTTTCCCTTCGCCCTACCCCCTACTTCTATGTCCGATACGCTTCGATCTCTCTTCAGCGGTTCCCGAGCCACGAGCCCCATCAGCTCGAATTTTGAGGAACCCTCCTCGGCATCACGTGAGATTCGCCCCGATGCCACTCCCGGAGCACGAATAATCGTGCTGGGCACCGGCGGAGGCGGCAGCAATGCCGTTAAGCGCATGATCGATGCCAAGGTGCAGGGCGTGGAATTCATTTCGCTCAATACGGACATGCAGGCGCTCTATCACAATCCGGCGCCCAAGAAGATTACGATTGGTCGTGGCACCACACGGGGGTTAGGCGCTGGAGCAAACCCCGAAATCGGCAAGAAAGCTGCGGAAGAAAGCAGCGCAGAGATCCAGGCGGCACTGGAAGGTGCCGATATGATCTTCATCACTGCGGGATTAGGAGGAGGTACGGGGAGCGGTAGTATCTGCGTCATTGCAGAAATCGCCCGCAGCTTGGGAATTCTGACTGTTGCGTGTGTCACCAAGCCGTTCAACTTTGAAGGACTCAAAAGGAAGCAGCAGGCGGATGACGCCATTGCCAACCTTAAGGGAAAGGTCGATACCCTCATCACGATTCCGAATGATAAGATCCTCTCGCTTATCGACAAGACTACGCCCCTCACCGAGGCGTTCCAGGTGGTGGATGAAGTGCTTCAGCATGCCATTGAAGGGATCTCAAACCTCATCACCGAGCATGGTCTCATCAACGTGGACTTTGCTGACGTCAAATCCATCATGCAGGATGCCGGTACGGCCCTGATGGGCATCGGCTACGGTACCGGTGACAGTCGCGCTGCGGAAGCGGCCCGTGCCGCAATTGATAGTCCCTTACTGGACATGTCTATCTCCGGTGCCAAGGGCGTGCTCTTCAATATTACCGGTGGCACGGATCTGAGTATGTTCGAGGTGGATGAAGCCGCGCGTATCATTACCGAAGCAGCCGATCCGGAGGCCAATATCATCTTTGGCGCGGTGATCGATGAGAAGTTCACGGGTGAAGTGAAGGTGACGGTGATCGCCACAGGCTTCGACGAGGCTCGATTGGAAGGGTTGCCCACTCTCAGCGCCGCTCGAGGGATCAAGCCGGGTGTGCACACGCCGTCGCGTTTCAGTTCCGATGAGTCCTTTGAACCCGCACCCAAAGTTAAATCCTCTTTCTCTGAGCCTGCCAAGACTTCCAACCTCGGCATCACCGAAGAGGAATTGGAGGTGCCGGCGTTCATGCGAAAGCCGATCAGTAAGTAAGTGTGTTTTCTCCCCCATCCCCTGACCCTTCCCCCGGTGGGGGAAGGGAGGGGTTTTGGCATGAGAAAGCCCCCTCTCTCGTCCGGGAAGGGATATAGGGTGGGGGGTAAACAGAAGGGAGCCCTTTACGTATGCGTGCCCGTTGACCCAAACCCGCCTCGCGTCTCTGCCCCGTGTCCTTGGACCTCTGTCCACTCCGCCCGGTCGACTTTGACGAAGATCCCCTGCGCAATGCGCTCGCCGCGCTCTACGGTGACGGGTGTATCCGTGATGTTCTGCACCTGGACCAAGATCTCATCTTTCGGACCGTGATAATCGCAGTCGATCACACCGATGCTGTGAGGGCAGATCAGACCTTTCTTCCGTGGCAGGGAAGAGCGTGGAAAGATTAAAAGTGCATAGCCCTCCGGCACCTTCACGATGACGTTGCCGGGCACCAATGCGATCTGCTTGGGCTCGATGATCGTGGCCTGACGTGTGATCAGATCGAACCCCACCGCCCCGTTTGATTCGTAGCGGGGAAGGGGAAGGGAAGCGTCGATGCGCTGAATGGAGACCTGCATATGTGCAGAATGCACGTCTCATGATCTAAGAGCAAGATCGTCTCAAAAGTGCGTCAATCCAGAGCTTCGTTCAGCTTGGGGTACTCGCGATCGACCGTTTGATTCGTGACGGGGGAGTCGCCGTCCGCTCCGGTAAAGCTATCTAAGAACTTGCCTCCGCTATTGAACGATCGACCCTCCCATTCGATAAGTTTATCCATGATGACTTCCGGATGCTCTTCGATTTTTGTGATGATGGCTTTGGCAAAAGGCTCAATCGTGGCGATCATATTCTTTTTATACTTATCATCGAACAATTGCGTCTGATCGCGCTGGGAAGAGGCTAGGAATTGATCGAGTGTGAGCCCCGTCTTCAGGTCCGCATCGGTCATGCCCACGGATCGCACGAGGTCCCCCACGAAATCGCGCGAGCGATTGCGGAAGGTGGCGGTGGTGAGATCGGAGTTGGCCACGGGGACCTCACTCTCCAGGTTCTGCTTGGAGAGCTGGGCCTCTTTGTTGACTGCCGCAGCTCCGGAGAGCTTATTGTCCATCACCACGTAGGAAGCGATGGTCTGCGCCAGATCCGAGACATCTTGAGGAGAGAAGCGTGCTTTTCCTTGCCGTGCCATGCGTGCCAGCTGCGCGTACATCTTGAACTTCTCATTGAACCCCACGTACGCGTTTTTCCAGCCTTGCACGGTGATCTTCCAGCGTTCGCCGGAGACGTTACCCAGAAGGTTTTGCATGATCACGTAGTCCACGTCGGTGGCCAGGTACGGCACGTCCTCGTGGTCGATCTCCTCCATTTTGCGCGCCGAAGCCTTGGTCATGCGTTCGCGCACCTTTACGTCGCGCAGCACCACTAAGCGCATGAAGAGCGTGGTCTTCACCCCCGGCTTGTAGGGGTCGCCATCTTCTCTCAGGCGTCCTGCAAGATGCTTGATCTCTTTCATGGAGTTGTGGCGCGTATAAAAGTAATCCAGGAACGGGAATTTACTTAAGATTCCTCCCTTTTCGCCCGAAAGCACACGTAAACGTTCGATGGGCATAAAGCCGCTGGCGATGCCCTGAATCAGGTAGAACATCTTATCCTCCATGCGCATTTTTCCGTTGCGCATGGCGTACTCCAGTAATTCCTCGTAGTGGTGCGGGTTCACCTGCTCGGGGAGCGGCTTTGGGGGTACGGCGCTCTTACACTCCACGTATGTCTTGAGCATGGACCGCAATTCGTGCCCCATTTGCCCTGCGATATTGCTGAAGTTATCGCCTTCGTGGGTGTAGGACTTCTTGTGCTTGTCATAGTTGCCGCTGTTGCCGGTCATCCACTCGTTGAACATATCTTTGTCCTTCCAGATATCCGTGACGAGTTTGTGGAGCCACTTGTCGCGGGTGACTTCATTGGCTCTGCAGGGGCCGAATGGCATTCTGAAATTGGATTTCTCATTGAGCGCTTTCCACACACCTTCATCTCCCCAGGCCATGCGGCCTTTCTTGACAAGCAGTTCAATGGAGGCACGGAGTTGATCCCGGGTCGGCGTCTTGCCGATCAGATCCAGGAGTTCATCGGCGTCCAGGTTGGTGAAGGCGTCTTCCCATTTTTTCACACGTTCCAGCTCCTTGCTGTTGCGTGCTCGTTCCGTGTAGTGCGGCAAGCGCTCGGTATATTTGCCGATGATGGGGATCTTGATATTGGTCCCCGGGATCTTAACCGGAAGGTTATGTGACAGTGCTGCCTTGGCATCAGCGGTCTTGCCGTCTTGCATGGAGTGCCACATACCTTCGATGTCTTCCTTAAATTCTTTGTAGATGCGGATGACATCTAAGACGCAGAGCATGTGCACGCCCAATTTCTGTGCGATCGTCTGTTTTCTCTCTTTGGGGGCCTCGTCGATTCCTTCGGAAAATTTTTGATCCAGTTTCTGTACGCTTTCTGCGGTCTTGCCCACGTGCTGCTTGAACTTGGACACGGTGTCGCGGTAGGTGGTATCGAGTGCCGGATCCACGGGGCGGTGATCATCGCGTGTTTCACCCTTGAGGAAGATATGACGAAGCGAATCCAAAACATCTCTGTATCCGCCGTCTCCGTGTCCGTGACCCAGGATTTCATCGGCCTGTTCTTTGAACGCCGGATTGAAGTTACGGCCGGATTTATCGCGATTGGTCCCGTATGCCTCTCCAAAATTATTGATGGCCATGATCATGCGCTCGATTTCTTCCAAGTCTTCTTTGGCGTCGTACGCCGCAGTGGAGATCGAGGTACTCTCTGAAGGTCTTTCTTCTTCGTCAGGGAACTGATCATTATCTGTTTGGAAGAGCGGGGTGCTGCCCTCTGCCGTAAGCATTTCAGAGCTGTCTCCGTGCCTCTCTCGATTGAGCTGGTCAAAGATTTCTTTATCTCGTGTGCCTGCTTGAGCCAAGGATCCGCTCACGGCCGATTCCTCCAAAAGGCTTCTGCGGTAGCGTGCTTCCACGCGCTGCTTGAGCAGATCCTCAGGCACTTCCGGGTGTTCACGGTGGTAGCGCTTGCGGATGGCTTCCCGCGAAATGCCCCAGTCTGCCGCACGCCCCTCGAGTGTCTGCCAGGCCTGCGTGCTCAAGTCTCCATAGGTCTTTTCCAACAGGTCGGGGAAGAGGAAGGATTGATCGCTCAAGATGGAGAAGATAAAGTGCGCCTTCTCATGTTGGATGGCGCTGCGGCGCTTCTCACCTTGCAGATCGGAGCGGATCCAAATCTTTCCTTCGTCAAAGCATGCAGTGGCGTTCTCTACGCCGTACTTTGCGACGAATGCTTCCGGTGAGAGTACGGCCACGTGGGCGTTCCCTTCCGGAGGGATTTCTCCGTTTGTGGAGCTCTCCAGAGCGCTAAGAAGATTCACGGCCGTGCGGAAGTGAGCGATCTGGGACCCGATGCGCACACACATGGCTTCTTTTCCGTGTTCATCATCAGCCTCTTCGATTTTTGCCTGTTGGACCAGATTAAGCTGTCCGATCAGTTCTGCGGCATAGGTATCCACTTGCCCGGGGATTTCCAGCGCAGTACAAACAGGATGTTCCAGGAGCGGCTTCAATGTGCCCTGTAGACCTTGCAACTCCTTTTGCTTTTCCTGGGCCCACTGTTCCCTGTTCCGGCTCTTTAGCTCTTCTTTGACGGCTTGCTCCAAGCGGGCGGCTTCTTGCTTGGCCAGAAGGAAGTAGCCTTCTCCTTTCTCGACCAGGGTCCGTAAGACATACTCTTGCTTCGTCCGTTGTTCATCATTCATTGCGATGGGCACCTGGGGGTCCTTGAGCTGCTCTTGCAGAGATCGAAGTGCGGCAGAGGTCGTGATGTCGAGTGTGGAATCCTGCAGGACCGCCGTGATCATCGGTGCGCAGCGTTCGGCCCAGTCGTGTGCCTTCTGCGCCTCCCGTTTTTCATCGTGCGTTTCCTTTTGCCAACGACTGTCCAAAGCATCTGCGTCCTTGCGTATTTCCTCCAAGGATTGCGTCACTTCGTCGAATGTCTGGAACGTCCCCGTACACTGTGCCGTGAATTCGGAGGTCGTGGATGCGGGGAGGGCCTCGGGGGAGGGGACGCGTGTGGCAATGCGGTTCTGGAGACGATCTATTATTTCTCCTGCTTGCTTGAGGGTCAGATCATCCGTAGTTGTGAGCGTTCCTCTCGTTCTTCCTTGGATGAGTGATGCAACACGCTTTTCCAATCGCGAACCGATCTCTCCTGAAGCACTGCGCACTTGCGCACAAAAGAGCGCGGAGAGTTTGGCGATCTCTGTGCGCAGACTCTCTAAGTATGCTTGGCGGCGTTGATCATCTTTCTTTGGTTCAATGGACTCACCTCCCCAGAAACGCGCGCCGAATCCTTGTGTGACGCGCAGCGCTTTCACCGCGTTTACCATGGTAGTGCGCGGCCATGATCTTGCACCCCTTAAGTCATTTTTCGTTTTCCAATTAGTCAGTGAATCATCCAGGGATTGTGTTCCCTGAGCTGCTTTCACGGCTTCCGGGAATCCATTGTCCCCGAGTTTTTCTCTGCATACATCCAGGATGCGTTGCTGCTCTTCGAATGTGCTGAGACGATCCAAGAGTCCGTGCAATAATGCAGTGGTCACGCGCGGACTGAGTCTGAGGAGCTCTAAGACAAATTGCCTCTTGGCAGTCGGAGGAATACCGCTCGCGCTATCCAGTGCAAGAATTTGCTTGAGCGCCTGCTGCGGAGGGGTTTGCGGTTGCACGGAGATTTCAATTCCGGCGCTGCGCGCTGCCGAAACGACATCGACTCCGGCAAGTGTTTCTTCACGCTCCGTAAGACGATCGAAGAGCTCCGCTTCATCACCGCTCTTCATCTCTTCAAACAGTTGTTGCGTATCGATGGAGTCCAAAATACCACGCACGTCCGCATGCGTTTCCTGTGTTCCCTGATCGACGGGTGAAACGCCTTCAGAATTTCCTAAAGCTCCATCTGCCCCCTCTCTCGGTCTCTCCCCGGCGGGGAGAGAAGTAGCGGATGGATCCTTTTTTATTGGTTGATCTGCGAACGCCATTTCGCGCTGCTCCCGAGTGGGAGAGCGGCTGAGGGCAAAGCGCACAATGGCGTAGAGCTTCAGCATCTAAAGTTTACAGATACGAATTATGTAGTCAAGTAATTTTTCATGTCGGTCCGTTTGTCCCGGTATAAATCGTGAGAGCACAGCGGCAATTTCCTGAGGTGGGATATTTTCTGTCTGAATCACCAGTCGCTCTTTTCCTTTCTGCTTGAATTCGATATGCAGTTCTACGTAGTCCGGTCCCTGAAGCATCCAGAAACCGTCGAGTTCATCCCAGGAAATGGTTTTGATATCCCAGTAGAGTGCTTTTTCTGTTATGCGTATGGAATGGAGAGGATGATTTTTTCCGTGGAGTATTCCGTACATCACGCCCAGGAGTGCGATAACAATTGCGAAGGTCCATGCCTGGGTATACAGAGCATAGATCACAAGCAGCGTGGCAATGCTTCCCGCAACGATGTACCAACGCTTATCGCGGGTGTGCGCGGGCCTTGCAGGAGCGCTCCAGGTGAGGATGGTGTTTTGGTCCATGTGGATGTGTGTTAATCCTTCTATTATAGCAAAAAATCGGTATTCCGCCCATGCGGGGAGAGTTGCGTTAATTTAAGAATATCTTACTGTAATAATGTTGGATATTGGCTAATAAAAGCGGTGAATGTGGTGGGCAGTACTGGATTCGAACCAGTGACCTCCGCGATGTCAACGCGACGCTCTAACCAACTGAGCTAACTGCCCTTTTCGATCCGAAGAAGGGTACCAAGAGTGATCAGTGGCCACAAGCAAAGCGGGGCAATACTCTTTTCTCTGCGGAGACGTGTTGACTCAAGTGGGTTGCGGGTTACACTCCCGCTCCTATGAATCCTCAAGAAGCGCTCACCGCGGACGTTCATCGCACGGAAGAGCTCATCGCTGCGCTCGGTAGAGTAGATCTGTTAACAAACGCTGATCCGCATGTGTTGCGTGAAGTGACCGAAGAAATCCGTTGGGGGGTGTGCAACGCACTCACTGAGCACTGCTGCGATGATCCTCGATTTGCGCAATTAGACGCGCTTGTGGCGCAATGTGATCCTCGGATTGTCGATGCGTCTATTGGCGATCGCTTGCGGTGTGTGCTTAAGCGCATCGTTGCCCGTGAGCGTTTTGGTCTTCCGTTCGGCAGTGATTTGAATGGCAGCGGCGTCTCCACTTTGCGTGGTGCTTTTCTTCTGGTCCATCAGTACACGTTCCGGGAGGATCTTCCGTACGATGGGGATCGACAGAAGTTGAGTGAGATCATCGCGTTGTTTCCGGGTGTTCTATTCTCGGGGAAATAGCCGCGAACCTGAGGTCGAATGGAGTGGATTTTCTCGAGTGAGGATGTAGACTTTTCAGCATGTGGCAGACCTTCTTAGACTTTCTGTTCCCCCGCCGTTCCCTGCGTGGCACGGAGGGCGAGTGGATCTCGACGGATGAGCAATCCCACCTGGTTTCAAATCCTATCATCGAAGAAACTGCGGATCTGCGGAGAAGGGGACTCACCTCACTCGATCGGCTGGTGGCGGCAAGCACCTACGCGCACTGCCCGCTCTTGAAAAAGGCGATTCACACGTTCAAATACTGTGGCGTTCGTGCGCTTGAAGGAACGCTCGGTCACTTGATTGCTCAGGCGGCTTCGACCGTACAGTCTTCTGATATCGTTCTCTGTCCGGTGCCGCTTCACTGGACGAGGGCATTTGCGCGCGGCTTCAATCAAGCCGAACGACTGGCACGTATTGTCGCATGCGAGAAGGGGATGAAAGTCGAACGGCTCCTCAAACGCATCCGTGCCACGGGATCACAAGCCAAACGCCATCGCACGGAGCGGCTGACGGCGGTGGTCGGCGCCTTCCGGTGGATCGGAAAAGTTCCTCCCGCATGTGTCATCCTCATTGACGATCTCTCTACCACAGGCGCGACTCTCGATCAGTGTGCATGCGCACTCAAGAATGCCGGCGTTGAACGTGTGGAAGGATGGGTGATCGCGCACGATCGATGATTGATAAGCCATGCTTCCTATAATTGACTTACATAAGAAATACATTACCATAACTCTATGGACGAGAGGAGGCATCCATCAGATTCTGAGCAGTTTGAGAGGCGAAAGTTGCAGGAGGTTGTTCGGGGGCACAAAATCCTTGGTCGGGCGGCATCAGGTAAAAATCTTGAAGGACATGGCACCGGTGATTTCCGCTACGAACCGATCTGTGAGAATGGAGCATTAATTCATAGGAAAGGAGATATTCAATACGCAAACTTGCAAAATTTTGACGGGAGCGGAGAAGCGCCCTGGGACCAAGGGAATGGATTGTTTGTTCTTGATCGTGAAAAGGCGCGTGCGTTAGCGCAGGATGAACTGTTCGTTCTTCAGCCGGATGGATCGAGAAAGGTGTTCCTGGCGAATATGCAGTGGATTGTTCTGCCTCCGTGCGAAGCGGAGATTGCCAGAGGCAAATGGCATGACCTAACCGCCGTTGCCCGCAATCGCGATAAAATAGTCACCTATGAAGAGGCTGCTCGGGAGTTAGGATTCATCGAAGGGCTCAATCGCGTGACCGCAGCAACCCAGCGTTGTATCGATCAGTTTCGATCTCGACTGGGCGCTTCTTTGCAGGGGAGGGAAGTCATTGCTCAAGCGATTGATCGTGCACGATCCTTAGTATTGGAGGCTGCTCTAGAGGGTGCGAACGGGGTGGTGAAAGCCGGGATGGCTCTGCAATTGCTTATGAAGGCACTTCCCGACGCACATCGAGTGGTTCGCTATCCCAAGCAACTGCCACTCCATCCCGGTGTGGCTCGCATAGAGTCCTGTGACAGAACGTGGTATGCCGTGGTGCAACTGCTCGACGAAACATCACAGGATTATGCTCTGGTTCTGCGGGACAATCGGAAGGTGGATCGGACTGTGCGGATCGATGCCAGCAGAATGGGACACGATATGGATGGAATACCAGTGTTTGAGTGAGCGCAATCCGATACTTCAGTGTGCTCCGGGAAAGGTTCGTGACAGGTTTGATCCACCATCGAGTATTTCGAATAAGTCGCTTCAGATCTGCAACATGAAGTGGTGTGGAAAACTTTTAAGTTATCCACCATCACGATAGGATGCGTCTCCTGTGACCGTGTTACTCACAGCAGTGGCATTTGTTTTTCTTTTGACCCTCCTCATCCTTATTCATGAGTTCGGTCACTTCATGGCTGCGCGGAAGGGAGGAGTGACCGTGGAGGAGTTCGGTATTGGGCTCCCGCCCAAGGTACGTACGCTCTTCACATCCGGGGGCACCAAATTTACGTTGAACTGGGTGCCCTTTGGCGGTTTTGTTCGACTTAAGGGTGAGGCTGCGATCACGGATGAAGATCGCAGAGAGCCGGGGTGTTTCTATCGCGCTTCTTTGCGTGCAAAAATTGGCATTCTCTCTGCGGGGGTCTTCATGAATTTCATTCTGGCATTTGTACTTCTCACGTTTGGATTTTCGGTGGGCCGCTGGGTGCCCACATACTTCTCCATGACGGAGATGCAGGATCATGCGAATCGCGGCATCATCCAAATGGCGCCGGGCGTACTGATCGAGCAGGTGATGAGCGGCGGAGCGGCGGCGATGGCGGGTGTGCCCGAGCAGAGTCTCCTTCTTAAAGTAGACGGCATCCCGGTGACAGCGGCCGAGCAGGTGGGTCAGATTCAAGAGAAGAAGTGGCGCGTGAAGTACACCGTGCTCACGGGTTCCATTGATGCGATTCGTGGTCGAGATACTTCTTCCGCCAAGGAGCAGGTGTTCAGTATTACGCTCAAGGATGGCAAATCCGGCGTTGTCATCTCCACTTTCCCGCGGCAGCTTTCCGCTCCTCTTCGGGGTGTTGGCACATCGGCGCTTCTGGCTCTGCGAGAAGCCAAAATAATGACGCAGCAGACTATTCTGGGCATTGGCGCTCTCTTCTCCTCCCTGGCGCACACCGGTCGTGTCCCGGAAGGGATTACGGGCATCGTGGGTATCGCCCAACTCACCTACACATCGGTACAGGCCGGTTTTATGACGTACCTGCGTTTGGTGGCGCTCATCAGCTTGAGCTTGGCCATTTTGAACTTTCTGCCCTTTCCCGCTTTGGATGGAGGCCGATTGCTCTTTGTTCTTGTAGAGGCTGTGACAAGACGTCCGCTCAACCGTCGGTTTGAAGCTGTCTCCAATGCGCTTGGTTTTTTTATTCTTATCGCTCTTATCCTGCTGATCACCTTCTATGACATCCTCCGTCTCTTCTAGCCCGGTACTGTCGGCTGCAGGGGAGCGTGTGAGCCAGGTCTTCTGGATCGATGTCTTGCGCAAATTAGAAGAGAAGATGCAGCGCAGCGCATTCATCACCTGGTTTAGAGATACGGCCGTTCTTGGAAGAGAGGAAGGGACGCTTATCGTTGGGTTGCCTCTTCCCATGTCCCTCTCTTGGCACATGGAGCATTACCGCGTCATGACGCTGGAGGTGGCTCAATCCTTAGATTCAACGATCGAAAAGATCGTCTACACGGTGGATGGGGGACTGAAGGATAATCGCGACCGATCAGTGGATTTGCTCGAAGTCTTTCCTGAGCAGAAGAAGCGCAAACTTCCCAATAAGCCGGAAGTGAAGATGGCAGAGGGGATCATCAGTAAAATTCTCAATCCTCGCTATACGTTGGAGCACTTCATCGTCGGAGCAAACAATCGTTTGGCGCATGCCGCGTGTCAGTCAGTGGCGGCACAACCGGGTGGACGCTATAACCCGCTCTTTCTCTACGGTGGGGTTGGACTGGGCAAAACGCACCTGCTGCAGGCCACGGGCAATGCGATCCTTCACCACTCGCCGCGATCGGTCGTGGTGTACACCACTACAGAAGACTTCACCAATCAGGTGATCGAGGCCATTCGCAGTCAGAAGATGGAACAATTCCGCCGTCGCTATCGTCAGGTGGATGTGCTCATCATCGATGACGTGCAGTTTCTGGCCAATAAGGAGCGTACCCAAGAGGAGTTCTTTCACACGTTCAATGCTCTCTACGAGGATCGCAAGCAGGTGATTCTCTCTGCGGATCGTCCGCCCCAGGAATTACAGTTGGAAGATCGCCTGATTTCGCGCTTTGCGCGCGGGATGATCGCCGATGTTTCCGTACCTGACTACGAGACGCGTTTGGCGATTTTGGCTGAGAAGGCCAAGGAGTACGAGCTTTTCATCGATATGACGGTGCTGCAGTTCATCGCGGAGCACACCACTCGTAATGTCCGCGAGCTGGAAGGGATCCTGATGCAGGCAGTCGCGCAGTATGAGTTGGAATCGCGCATGCCCACGGTCAAATCCATCGCCGAGATCATGCGTAAGCTCAGTCGCGATCCCCATGCCGAAGAAGAGCAAGTGGGGTTCGATCTTGCTCCCAAGCGCAAGCCCACGTTCCAGGACATGCTGGAGTGCATCAGCCGTTATTACTCCGTCTCTGTGCAGGACATGATCGGTGCGTCGCGCGTCCGTGAGATCTTAGTGCCCCGGCAGATTGTGATGTTTTTAGGCAAGAAACATTTGCGGATGAGTTACGTACGCTTGGGTGAGGTTTTCTCGGGGCGCGATCACACCACCGTGATGAATGCCTGCCAGAAGATAGAGGAGAAGATGCAGAACGATCCGCAAGTACTCAGAGAAGTGCGGGCATTGGAGCAGGAATTGGGTCTAGTATAATTCTTCTCCATCGCCTCGTTTGGACCTCCTTCTTTCATATGGTCGACGATATTGAATCCTTTCTGTCGGCTCCTTCGGGCGAAAGCGCAGTGGAAGTTGCGGTCTATAATGCTTTGCGTGTCCTGGGTTCGGAAAATCAAGGTCCTGCTCAGTTGCCGCATCTGCGACTTGCGTGCGCGCTTGTTCAAGATCTGCAAGAGGTTAAAAATATGCGTGGTTCTTTTCGTGAGGGCATAAGGATCGTCTTGGGATTGTTCCCTCGAACACAGACAGGGAAGGATGAGGCACAGATCCTTGGAGGGAGATTGATCGAACGTTTACGGGAGGTATTGGAGAGTGGAATAAAGGTTGGTAAGCGGAATACTGCAGGAGTGAAACAGAAGCGAAGGAAAAAAGCATTGTGAGACGGTGTGCATGCCTCACCCCTCTCACCCCCTCTCCAAAACCACCCGTATCCCCGCCTTGGAGAGGGGGAGCGACTTCTTTGAATGAACGGAATCTGGTTGAGGTGTCTTTTGCTGTGCTGTAAAGTATGGCTGTCATGTTACAGCGCTTCACAACTACGACGACGACCACGACCCTGCGTTAGGGCGGCTCGCGCGTATGTGATCAACCCCGAGCCTCCCGATGCAAGAGAGGCTTCTTTTTTACACTTCCTCTATACTTCCCATCACTATGGCAAAGCATTCTTCCGGTCCGCAGGCTTCTGAAGCTCTGCACAACATGCGTCACTCCCTGGCGCACGTTCTTGCACAAGCGGTATCGCACCTCTGGCCCGATACGCAGATCACCATCGGTCCGCCGATCGATACGGGCTGCTATTACGATTTTCTCTTTACCAAGCCCATAACGGATGCCGACTTCCCTGCGATCGAGAAAGAGATGCGCAAGATTATCGGCTCGGCGCAGACGTTTGATGTGCAGACACTCTCCACCGCCGATGCCGTAAGGTACTGGAAGGCCGAGGGGCAGAATTTCAAAGTGGAGCTTGTGGAGGATCTGGCCAAAGAGGGGACGAAAGAAGTGACGCACTACCGCAACCTGGATGCTAAGGGACAGGAAATGTTCGTGGACCTGTGCCGTGGTGGACACGTCGAAACCTTGCGCCAGATTCCTCCGGACGCCTTCAAGATTACGTCCCTTGCCGGGGCGTATTGGCGCGGCAAAGAGACAAATGCCCAGCTCACTCGGATTTACGTGGCGGCTTTCGGTTCCAAAAAAGAACTGGAGGATTACCTGAAGATGATGGAGGAAGCCAAGAAGCGTGATCACCGCAAGCTTGGCAAAGAAATGGATCTCTTTACCTTCTCCGAGATGGTGGGTCCGGGTCTTCCGCTCTGGACGCCCAAGGGCACGATCATCGCGGATCAGATCGAGGCGCTTGCCAAGGAGATGGAAGAGAAAGGCGGCTACATGCGGGTGCGCACGCCGCACATCGCCAAGGGAGCTCTCTATGAGCGCACCGGTCACCTTTCGCACTACAAAACGTCCATGTTTCCGCCGATGAAGTTGGATGGGGAAGAGGAGTACTACCTCAAGCCCATGAACTGTCCGCACCACCATGAGATCTTTGCGTGTCAGCAACGCAGTTATCGCGATCTTCCCATCCGGTTGGCCGAGTATGGGAGTTGTTATCGTTACGAAGACAGCGGGGCGCTCTTTGGCCTCATGAGGGTGCGCTCTCTCTCCATGAACGATGCGCACATCTATGTGACCGAAGATCAGTTTGAGAGCGAGTTTAATGCGGTGCTGGATCTGTACGCCGCGTACTTTCAGATCTTTGATATTCGGAAGTATGTCATGCGGCTTTCGCTTCACGATCCCAAAGAGCTGGGAGGCAAGTATGTCAACAATTCTGCACTCTGGCTCAAGACAGAGGAAATGGTGCGCGCGGCACTCAAGTCCAAGAACGTGCCCTATGAAGAAGTGCCCAATGAGGCCGCGTTCTACGGTCCCAAGATCGATGTGCAGATCTGGAGCGCCATCGGTCGCGAGTTCACGCTGGCCACGAATCAAGTGGACTTTGATGTCCCCGGAAAGATGGGACTTAAGTACATTGCCAAGGACGGATCCGAGCAGGTGCCGCTCTGTATCCACCGCGCGCCGCTCTCCACGCACGAGCGTCTGATCGGCTTCTTGATCGAGCACTTTGCGGGGCACTTCCCCTTGTGGCTGGCCCCCGTGCAGGCGGCCATCATTCCGGTGGCGGAACCGCATGAGATTCCCGCACGGCACGTCTTGAAGGCGCTGAAGGATAAGGGGATGCGCGTGGAAGTGATGACCTCGGAGGAATCGCTGGGCAAGCGTATCCGCGAAGGCGAGAAACGGCGCATTCCATACCTGCTCGTGATCGGCGATAAGGAAGTGGCGGAGAACGCCGTTTCCGTCCGCAATGTGGTCACCAAAAAGCAGGTGACGGTGCCGCTTGCGGAGTTCCTGGAGAAAACGAAGCAAGACATTGACAGGAGGAGTCTTGCGGCTAGTGTGGGGACATGACTGGTCGTACGATCGAAGGCCCCGACAGTACTCCGCTTCATATTACCGACGATGGTCGAACGTGGGCCGGTCTTGGTCCGCAGAGAGTGCTCGGTGTGACGCACTATCATTCCCAAGTGTCGGATGCCTGTCCTCGGCGTAAGCTCACGCCTATTGAACAAGTTCTTGCAGACGGAGGGCCGGCGTTGGAAGCACTGATGAAACTGAAGGCCGGATTGGAGGAGTCGGAAAGTGAGCCTTCTTCTGTCGAAGCGCCCGGGGAGAGCGATTCCTGATGCTATTCAAATGTATTGCACTCTGCGTAAAGGGGCCTAGCATTCCGTTATGACGCTCGATCGATCACGTGTCGTCTTCGGATTTTTCCCTGCACGCCTCGTCAAATTGCAATGATTGGCGATGTCCCCGGCATTCCATCCGTGGGATTCGATGGTCCCGTTGCAGAAGTGGAGGATCAGACGCGCCCTTCTGTCTTCTTTGCCCTTAAGAGCAAATCTCAGGGGATCCAGCAACGTAGTCCGGAGTCAGCGAACGATAGGGTGTCAACGCAGGATGTTTCACAGAACGTCATCTCCGGCGGTGATCTTCTCGCTGCGAGTTCTTTTGGTGAGCAAGACCATACCAAGCCCGATGGGAATGAGTGAGACGATTTGTAGGATTGTCGGTTGTTCCTGGAGCAAAAAGTAGGCGACGATCAGGGTGAAGAGGGGGGTGATACTCTCGATGGAGATGGCTTTGGTGATGGGTATGCGATGGATACCCTCGATCCAGAAGATTTTACTGAGGCCTAAGAGCAGGATACCGTTGATGAGTAGGAAAATGAGTGATGCGGAAAGTTCTTTAAATGAAGGTGTGGATTCAAACAGGAATGCCAAGCCAAGCAGGACGCCTCCACTGATGACACTGCGCAGAAACATGATGATATTTGCTGGGACATGTTTACGGGCGCGTTGCGCAGCACGGTTGCCGAGCGGGCAGAAGGCAGTTGCGAGAATGATAAGCAGATCGCCCATTTGCAATCCTATGACTCCTTTGGGGAGCAGTACCAGCAGTGCACCTAAGACCATGCAACTTCCGCCGATAATCGTAGAAGGGAGGAGCGGCTCGTGGCGCATGAACAAGCCGAGGATGACAAAGGAAAAAAAGACTTCCATCAGGCTTAAGATGGCCGCATTGCCCGCCGTGGTGTGTCTAAGCCCGACGAAGAATAGTCCGTAGAAGACCATGCCGATGAAGAATGAGGTTAGCAGAATGTCTTTCCATGCTCCTTTTTCCAAAATGAAGTGCCATTCTCCCTTCGCGGTGAGGAGTACGGCAAAGAACGTACTTGCAAACAGAGTCGCGATTCCCCCGGAGAAGAAGGGTGCGAGTGATCCGTAGCTGAAGATCGTGATGACCGGGAAGGTGCTCCAGAGCAGTGCTCCAAGAAGGATGGAGAGTTCGCCTGTGCGTGCGGAAGAGAGGGGCACGGGAGAAGTGTAGCAGCCTCACCCCCTTGCGGATGCGTATTGCGGATGCGTTGAGACGTGCCGCCGGCACGTCTGTACTGTCGTGATGGAGTTGGGGGGTGAGGGAGGTTTCTGCTATTCTCTCCGTGATGTTCCAAGCCTTTCCCGCCGGCCCCTTCTTGATTTGGACTTCGGTGGTATTCCTTCTTCTTGGTATCTGGATCTCGGTGGAGTTTTTTCTGCGACTGGCCAGCTCCGCGCATCTCTCGCTCCAGCATTTTCGCGATCACAGTTGGTGGTACCTTTTTGCCTTTATGGGTGCGGCACGGTTCTTCGCGATTATCGCCCAGTACCGTGTGTACTGGAATGATCCGTTGCGCATCTTCATCATCTGGGATGGGGGATTCAGTTTTCTTGGCGGAGCCATTGGCATCGGGATTGTGCTCTTTTGGGCCACTCGCACCCACCGTGCTACTTTTCTTCAATGGTTGGATGTACTGCTGCCGGCCACAATGTTGGGTTCCACATTCAGTTGGCTAGGGCTCTTCTTTTCCGGACATGCATATGGCAAGCCCACTGATGTCTTTTGGGGAGTCACGTACGACACTATTAACGTCCGCTACGCCGTGCCCATCCATCCGGTACAGCTCTACTTTGCCTTGTTCTTTCTCTTCTTGACGTTCCTCCTCCTCATCATTCGTAAGTACAGTCAGCGCGCCGGAACAGAAACGCTTGTTGGAATCCTATTCGCTAGCAGTGGTACGTTTCTGTTGGAGTACTTCCGCGGCGATTTCACTATTCCTGTTTTTGCCACCACACTCGATTTTGTGATTCTCCTTTCACTCTTTGCCAGCTTGGGAGTCTTTGCGGTGATTGAGCTTATGCTTTCGCGTCGTACGCTCATTCTCTTTGAGGGTGTTCTGCTTATGGTGTTTGGAGGATACGCGCTCGTGCGCGGGCGACTTCCTCTAGAGACACACGAACTGCGGTTTAGTCAGTTTTTGGCCGTGCTGGCGCTGCTTGCGACCATCGTGTACGTTACCGTCCATCGTCGTCGCTATCCCCATCTCTGATCCATTGCATCCTATGCAGTTCCTCACTTCACTTCAGGCTTCGCTCGATCCATTTCTCCTCTTTCTCTCGGATGATCCTGTGTTCCGAGTGATTCAGGTGGGACTTCTCTGCGGTGGTGCGCTCATTGTGTTTTTCGTTTTCTACACGACGCGCGATATTCTCCTGCGCACGCACTCTTTTTGGTACATGTCCTTCTGTATTGTACTGGTGGCAGTGCTTCCAGTTCTTGGCTTTCTGATCTATCTTCTCATTCGTCCGGAACGCACGCTTCATCAGCGTGAGCAGGAGGCACTCATCCGCGAGCTTTCAGACGCACTTCTGGAGCGCAAGGGTCGATCCTCCAAGAAGTCTTCTTCCGATTAATTTTCTCCCACACTTTCATGGCCTCTCTCCGTACCTTCTTCTTCTACCTTTTCTGGCCGAATCCCGGTAACGCGTACTACACGAGCCCAAAAATTCAAGTGGTGTTGGCCGTGTGTATTTTTCTATTGCTGTTCTCGTTCATATTTGGTCTCTTCCGCAGGAGGATGCGCAATCCCATCTTAAAGAAGCTCAGTCGCTCATGGTCTTCCGCAGCTTTTTGGTTTGGTATTTTGGGTCTGCTTTTCGCTGTTTCTCGCGTGGAGGGCATTGGATTTTTGGCCATGCGAGCATGGTGGGTGGGGTGGGGGATCGCGGTTGCCTTCTTTGCGGGGGTACAGTTGCGGCTCTTTAAGGCGCGCTACTACGAGACTCTTCCCAAAGAAGATTTTGTCGACCCGCGGGATCGGTATCTGCCGAAGAAGAAGAATTAGTGGGCATGACAATAACGGAGTAATGGAATATTGAGATTCCTTTCGACTGCATTACCAAACAAGCATGTCCGGGTTCTCTGGCAGTCCAACGCTCTTCCTCGTACTCCTTTGGTGTTCAACAAACTTGACAGCTCTCCTTGCCTTCGAGAGGATGAGCCCCTTTTTATGCCTCTCAAGCACACTACGGAGACCTTCTTTGTCTTCCTTCTCGGCGTTGTGATCCTCTCTACGGGGCTTCTTCTTTCTACCCTCCCGGATCTGCCGGCTGGGGCCGTTCCCTGGGGCATCCTCTTCATCATCGCCGTTCTCTACCCATTGTCGCTGCACTTTCTCTACCGCAGGCGCAGAGCCGATCATGCGTTCCGTTTGCTCCACTGGTTTCCGGCGTTAATGCTTTTGGTATGGTTGATGATTGAACTCGTTGCCCTAGAGAAGTCGCGCATACTTCTGGTACGTGACTGGTATACGTGGGGCTGGACACTCCCTGCGGTCACCGTTGCATTCATTCTGCTCATCGCTTACTGCCTGCAGGTGATCCGGCGCCGTGTGCCGCGCATTCTGCTTCTTCTCATTGCCTTCATTCCCTTTGTGGGCGGGGCGCTTGCCAGTGAGCGCTCGACTCACTGGGATCAGGAGCTGGCATCGGTTCTCTGGGGTGGTGATTGGCTCAAGAGTTTGGAGGGTAAGGAAATCCTGGGATTTAAGATGATGGCTCGGCTTCCCACTCAGCAGAACTTGAATTCCTCCAGTGATTCCCAGGAAGAGCAATGGCGAGAAAAACTCAGGACTGCCGAGGAACGCCGCCGTGAGGCACGTCAGCAGTTATTGGCACGCAGCAGCGCGCAGAGCAGCGCCGGACTCATCGCCTTGATGCCGACCCTTCCCGATCCCAAAGTGAATACCGGTGCGGAACTGCGCGAAACCAAGACCAAGCCCAAGAAGTTGCCGTCCTCCGGTCCGGAGTTGGCCGTATTCGTGCTGGCCATGCTTGCGGGGTATACGGGGGTGTTGCATGATCGGGCGCGCAGACGATCTTAAGCTCTCCTCTTGCTCTCTCTTTGAGCGATGTCCTTCGGCTCTTTTCTTGTCCTTTCTTTGTCAGGCGCGACAAAGAAAGGACCAAAGAAACCGCTGCGCCGATGACCCCCTCCTCTATCGCCGCCACATCGGCGCGTTTCCATAGATTTTGTATGCTGTTTTTGTTTCCTGCCCACCTCCCTCCAACCGGTGCGTGTTTCTGTTTAGATTTTTCATATTCATGCTGTTTCTCTTCAGCCGCACTTTCGGTTAGCATGAGCGGGCTTTCTTTCTTAACTTCACTATGCCAACGATTCAAACCCTCAAAGCACGTCAGATCCTGGATTCCCGCGGAACGCCCACCGTGGAAGTGGATTGCGTTCTCTCAGACGGTTCCTTCGGGCGGGCGGCCGTGCCCTCGGGTGCGTCCACGGGGAAGTATGAAGCCGTGGAGTTGCGCGATGGAGATCCAAAGCGGTTCGGCGGAAAGGGTGTTCTTAAAGCCGTGTCCAACGTGAATACGATCATTCTGAAGGCCGTGAGCGGTAACAATTACGATCAGCGATCCTTTGATGCCGCACTTATTGCGCTGGATGGGACTGAGAACAAGGCGAAGTTGGGGGCCAATGCCACGCTTGGCGCCTCTCTTGCATTCTCCCGTGCGGTGGCCGCAAGCCGCAAACAGCCTCTGTATGCATACTTTCACAGTCTTCAAGAAAAGCCGCATGATTACCGCCTTCCCGTACCGATGGTATTGGTACTGGAGGGAGGCAAACACGCCGATGACAGTTCCGACTTTCAGGAATTCATGGTCATGCCGATCGGGGCACCGAATTTTACCGAAGCGCTGCGATGGGGAGGAGAGATCTACCAGTCCATTGCCAAGGTGCTGAAGAAAGAGGGTTTCAATATCAATGTCGGTTTTGAGGGTGCGTACGGCCCCAATTTAAGCAGTAATACCAAGGTGATCGATGTCATTCTGGCCGGAATTCAAGCTGCGGGTTACCGGGCTGGCAAAGATGTTGCCATTGCGATCGATGCGGCTGCAAGCGAGCTTCTGATCGATGGTTCGTATCGATTGGAGCGGGAAAAGAAGTCGCTCTCCAATGCGGAGCTCATCGCATTCTATGCGCAGTGGGCGGAGCAGTATCCCATTGTCTCTCTGGAGGATGGATTGGCCGAAGATGACTGGGAGGGTTGGAAGCTCCTTACGCAGAAGCTCGGGGGGAAGATTCAGATCGTCGGGGATGATCTCTTTGTCACCAACGTGAAGCGCCTCAAGCAAGGGATTGAAGAGAAGTCGGCGAATTCCATCCTGATCAAGCTCAATCAAATCGGCACCGTCACGGAGACTGTGGACGCCGTGGAGATGGCACGCGCAGCCGGATTCACCGCAGTCGTTTCCCATCGCTCAGGCGAGACGGAGGATTCCTCCATTGCCGATCTTGTGGTGGGACTGGGGACCGGTCAGATCAAAACCGGTGCCACCAGCCGCACCGATCGCACGTGTAAGTACAATCAGCTCCTGCGCATTGAAGAAGAATTGGGGCCAAAGGCGCGCTATGAGTCACCTTTTGGCAACCGTTAACCGTTAACTGTTTACTGATACTTCTCATGTTCGATATCTATTCCTTCCTTGATCGGCACGGAATTACGTATCAGAAGTTCGATCATCCTGCCGTCTTCACGTGTGAGGAAGCCGAGCGCCTCTGCCCGCCCATGCCGGGAGCGCATACAAAGAATCTCTTCCTCCGTGACCGGAAGGGGACCAGACACCTGCTTGTTGTCGTCGGTTATGAAAAGAAAGTGGATTTGAAGAAGCTTGTGGATGTGTGCGGCGTAGATAAGCTCAGCTTCGCCTCTCCGGAACGGCTGATCAAGCATCTGGGCGTGGAACCGGGTTCGGCAACACTCTTAGGACTTGCCACCGATGGGGCCAAAGATATCGAGGTATTCATTGATGAAGAACTCTGGAAAGCCGATGCGCTACTTTGTCACCCGTTGGTGAATACGGCGACCCTCGTAATCTCACACGAAGGCATCGAGAAATTTCTTCTGGCGACGGGACATCGCTGGAAGGTGATTGAGGTTCCAGAGCGGGTAGGGGAGTGAGCGTGTGCGTTATACCTGGTATGGCTTATGTTTGATGTGCATGCCGTGTCTTGTCAGATCGTCAAAAACGGCTTGGGCCTCTTCACGTGTTGCCCTTGTTACGGAAAACATTCCACAGTCCGGCATCGCCCTCAATCCATCACCCTCAAGTCCCAAGTGTCTTTGCAGTCTTGTGCCGAGAGTCAGGAGTTCACCTGCAGGAAGATCATCGGGGATGGGTGCGGTAAATTGAAACATAGGAATATGATAATACGCGTGTTTACTAATCTGTCAATAACCTGATATTTCTCTATAAATTCAAGAATTGAGGCGTTTCATCCACCATCGCTTGGCCCAGGGGAGCGAGAGAGTTGAGAGCAGGTAGCCCAAGGCCGGGACAAAGGCGTTCAGGAGGAATCCCGGATTTGCAATGAGCCACAGGAAGAATGCAGCGATGACATAGGTGAGCCCTGCGATGATGAGCCGTCTGGTCCAGCTCACTTCCCAGGCTTTCTCCGCCTCCACGCGCCGGTTGCGTTCCAGAATTGATCGAATAGGATCATCCATGTTTTCCGTCATACGCGTATCATAGCGATAATTTCACGGCCAAGATTGGCAAAATCATTTTCCCGGAGGGTGGCGGGATCGATCCACTCGAGACCCTTCTCTTCCCCATCGATCCGGAGACGATCCTTCGGGAACCGATGATCCTGTACGGTGCAGGCGTAGAAATGCAGAAATGCATGCATCGCCTCATCGGTGGGCTGAAAGTAGAAGAACGTTTCCAGGGACTGTATCGGCTGCCCGATCACGACATTCTGAAGACCGGTCTCCTCGTCTATTTCCCGCAGAAGCGCTCGTTCCTTTGTCTCTCCTACTTCGATTTCGCCACCGGGGAACCAGAGCATTCCGCTTGGACTTCTACAGACGCAGATTCGGTCTTGATGCCAGATAACTCCGTACACGCTGGTGCGTTTGCGAAATCGCTCCTTAGGAATGCGCACCATATCGCCGAGGTTGTCCTTGCAGGTGATCATTCCGTGCTTCTGCGAGTCGAATGGTCGTAGTTACTCTCCAGCTTCTCTTCAGGGCAAGCTGGATATTGATCACCTTGGCTTGCCATGAGGGGCCGAAGTGACGAATGGTCGGGGCGACAGGACTCGAACCTGCGACCTCTTGCACCCCATGCAAGCGTTCTAGCCAACTGAACTACGCCCCGACTTGCGGAGAGTGTAGACATATCTCAAGGCGAGAGCGAGTGCGATCTTAAAGATTGGGGATGCTTGACATATGCATTAAAGCAATTACTATGTTGATACAGTGCAATCATCCCTTCATCAGATTTTGGTCCGTCGTCGCCGCGCCTCCGCAGAGGTGACGGCCTAATACTGTAATCGAACATAGGTCACCTCTGAACGGAGAAGTATTCCTCCCCAGGGGTTTTTCCGCTGTTCCCATGATGCATCCATTCCTCATCATCGCGCGTCGCACCCGTCGATCCTCCGCAAGGAGGGGGGCGGCCTGATGCTCTGAAGATGGCTGCGATTCCCCACCTTGCGGAGGAGAACGCCCGATTTTTCATAATTGCAGTTCACCTGCATTCCCTTTCATTCTTATGGAACCATTCATCAATCCATCGGCACCCGATGCCTACCATCACCTCTACAGCGGGAAGACCCTGCTCCTCAAGGTGAGCGGTGCAGAACTTTCCAGTCCGTCGTTCCCCCGTCTGACGCAGGACATCACGCAGCTCACACGCTTCGGCATACGTTTCCTCCTCTTCTGTGGGGCGGGGGACCAGAATACGTTTCACTTCAACGCGTATCTGCAGCAGCAAGGCTTGCCGCACTGCACCCCGGTCCGCGTGGGCGGAAGACGGGTGACATCCTATGAGGAGCTCACACACGGCGTTCTTCCAGCATCACAGGCTATTCGCAGCCAAATACTTGAGTTGCTTCCGGATGCCACGATCCTGGATCCTGAACAGATTCACTGCATGCGCATTCCTGCACTGGGGTACGTGGGCGACCCTCAGCATATCGACGGTTTAACAGCGGGGAGCATTGTTGCAATTCCTTCCGTCGGCAGCGACGGGGAATCACTCCTGAATATCAACGCGGATGATGCCGCACGCATTGCCACGCAGCAGGGAGGAATCGATGAGGCTATCTTCTTCACGCCGACCGGCGGCGTGATCAATACCGCAAAAGGGGGCAAAATTGCTCCTCTCCTCTGGAGTGAAGACATTGCGGACGACGGCACGCATGCCAGCATCGATGTGACCGGTGGCGGCGGAGGGATGCAGAAGAAGCTTCAGGAGGTGAAGCGAATGCTCTCGTGGGTGGAGAAGGTCGTCATCACGGGACTTCAGGGTGTCCGGAGTGAAGTGGAACTGCTCTTCGGTAGCGGCACGTTGGTTATTTCCAAGAAGTCGCTCAGGTGTAAGCCGCTCACTACGGAGGATGAATGGACCATCTATCAGAGGCTGTATGACATGCATGCGCAGCGAGGAGAATTCAAAATGAGAAGTCCGGAAGAACTGGCGCAATTGCGGGATCAAGCCTATCTCCTTGGAGTCGGTAATTCCGTCCTGGGTGCCTATGCGCTTGTTCCAAAAGAGCAAGATTGGAAAGAGCTGGCAACGGTCTGCTCCGAATATAACGGAGCGAGCATAGGGGATATTCTCCTGCAGTCTGCGAAAAACGTGGCTCAGCAGCAGAGGATCAAACATATGTACTCCATTGCCAGTTCCCCTGCGATGGCATCCCTGCTCCAGAGGAACGGGTTTGTGTTAAACGGAACCATTGCAGATCTTCAGAGAGGGGACAGCGCAGGCTACTGTCATTTATCTTGGGTTCCGTCGTACGACACCCAGAAGAGAGGTCGGCCGACCTCCCTGTACACCTGGCATGCGCAGTCCTCGGATGACAAGCCGCACGCCTTCGAAGAATAACGATTTATTTCTCCTTACCACACTTCTCTATGCATCACTCACCATCCATCATCGGACAACTCCAAGTTGCCGTGATCGGCACCAGCGGCCATGCGTCTGCTGAGCTTCTTAAGCTCCTCGCAGAGCACCCGCGGGTACGCATCACTGCGCTGGTCACGGGCAGTGATGCCCACGTGGGCAAAAACATGTTTTCGCTCCCCTGCGAACGACTTGAACCCGCTGAAATTGCGGATCGCTGCGACATAGCGATTGCTGCCACGCCCACGGAAGCTTCGCTCCACTATGTCCCCGGCATTCTGGCGGAAGGGAAGAAATGCATCGATATGAGCGGTGCATACCGCTTGCCTGATCCAGCACTCTTTAAGCAGCACTACGGCTTGGATCATACGGATCCGGACAATCTGAAACACGCCGTCTACGGTTTGCCGGAGCTCTTCCGGCAGAAGATACGGCAAGCAATGCTTGTGGCTAATCCGGGGTGTTACCCAACGGCGGTCGGGTTGGCCGTGGCTCCCGCATTGGAGCAGGGCATCGTGGATATGCAGGTTCCAGTGATCGTCCGGGCGACCAGCGGCTACTCCGGGGCCGGTGTGCACTACCGGCCGACGGGCGGGACACGACCCTACAAAATCGCCCGGCATCAGCATGCGCCGGAGATGGCACAGCTCATGAACGACTACGTGCTGCAGAGCGGTACGCAGCTGAGCCCCGTGCAGGTGAGCTTTGCCCCAAGGATCAATGACGATCAGGAGCGGGGGATCGATGCCGATGTCTCGCTGCTCCTTAACGGGGAATACGACGAGAGAGTGCTGCAGGACATGTATCAGTCGTACTACCATGAAGAGCCTTTTGTCTCGGTTGTTGACCGGGAGCCTCTGCTGAGGGATGTCGTCAACGGGAACGGTGCGCAGGTGGCGGTGTGGAAGGAGGGCAGTCTCCTGCATGTCATTTCCGTGATCGACAATCTGCGGAAAGGAGCCGCCAGCCAGGCGATTCAGAACTTAAACCTTCTCTGCGGTTTTGAGGAGACGACAGGCTTGCCGCATATGCGTGTATCGAGTCGAGGACGATGACCGTAGCAGGTAGCACATGAAACGGGTGGTGGCAGAAACTCTTATCAGCGCCCCACCTGTTTTCATTGCTGATTGATGGAATGTGTTCAAGCTTCGACCTATTGCTTGTCACGCGGGATTCTTTGTGCTTCCATACGCCCCTTATGGGTATGGATGGCAAAATCAAGCGGGCAAACGGGGTAGTTGATAAACATCATAAAATGTGTTACAATATTACGTTAACATGAGTTTGTCACCCTCTGAGCTATCGGCCGCAACCCGTGCCATCCAGGAGCATCAGCGCATACTGATTGTGCCGCATGCCAATGTGGACCCGGATGCGCTCTCCGGGGCTCTCTCGTGTTACTCGGTCTTCCGTTCGCTTGGCAAGGATGTGACGGTTGTTTGTCCTGATTCCCCGCCGGAATCCCTCCGGTTCCTGCCGGGATTCGATCGGGTGGAGGATCAGATCGCAGAATCGCAGAATTTCATCATCACGGTGAATCTAGATGCAGGTGTGGAGGTGGATAAATTGCGCTACACCGTGGAAGACCAGAAGGTGAATATCATCGTGGTGCCCAAGCACGGTCGCATTCGTCCCCATCAAATTGCATTAGGAGAAGGCGAACAGCGCTATGATTTGATTGTCGTGGTGGACAGTGCCGATCTGCCGCTCTTAGGATCGCTCTACTTGGATCATGTGGATCTCTTCTCGGAGATTCCTGTGCTCAATGTAGACCATCATATTTCCAACACGCGCTACGGCCAGCTGCAGTTGATTGATACCACGGCCGCCAGCGTGACGGAGGTGCTCTATCATTGGTTTTTACACGTACCGGAGTGGCGGCAGAAGATGACGCCGGATCTGGCTACTCTGCTGCTCACCGGGCTCATCACCGATACCCGCAGTTTTCAGAATCCCAATACCACGCCGCGCTCACTTGAAGTTGCTGCGGAGCTTCTGGATTACGGCGCTCGCCAGCAAGAGATTGTGCAGCACATCTACAAGACCAAGCCTCTCTCTACGCTCAAGATCTGGGGCCGCGCTTTGAATCGCATTCAGGTGGATGATCGCTCCAAGATCGTATGGTCCACGGTAAGTCGCGAAGACCTCTCGGAGATGGGTGCGCACAGTAAAGAAGTTTCCGGAATTCTGGATGAGCTCATCTCCACTATTCCCGATGCCGACGTGCACGTGATCTTTGTGCAGATGGAGGACGGTTCCATCAAGGCCAGCATGCGTTCTTCTTCAGGGATTGATGCCAACGTGCTTGCAGCACGGCTCTTTGGCGGCGGAGGACATCCGCGAGCTGCGGGGTTTAAATTGCCAGCAGCGGGGGATAACTTCCAGCTTGCCGCCCTGGAGGGAGTGCAACGTCTTAAGGAGGGCATGGCAACACAGCATGCCGAGTCTCATGCACTTCAAGTCGCACAGCGTCCAGTATTGGTTCCGCCATCGACATTACCTGTTGCCTCTGCATCACAACCGATCATTCACCCTCAAAAAAATAAGAATGAGACCAACGTGACTTCATCTGCGGAGCTTGCCCAGAAGCATCTTGGTGCTCATAAGAAGCGCAAAACCGAATCTACCTTCGATATTGTAGAGAAGCTGAACGAAGAGACGGAAGACGGAAGACGGAAGTCGTAAGACGAAAAAGACCTTCGTTTTAGCGTTCTTGGCTTTTCTCTCGCTTTCTTCTCTATCCGTTGTACACTGTGGGTGGCTTTTTTAAGCAATCCATGCGCCTTGTACAGGTTGCAAAAGCATTGGGTATGACTGGTCAGGAGCTTCGCCATGAGCTCTTGCAGGTGAATTTTGGCGTGAAGCCGACGGATCGCGAAGTGCCCGATGCCCTTGCGCACGGCATCATTCGCTTCATTGCGCGTAAGCTCGGCAAGGAGATCGATCTTGAATCTCTCAGTGCACTTCCGGGGTCAGAATCCGCACAATCAAAGTCCGCCTCCGGACCGGAGGCACCCGCAGGGGAATCGCACACTTCTGAATCTCCTGCACCAGTAGAAGAGACCGCTGCCGCTCCCGCGGGGGTCAATGTCCTGCGCAAGTTGACGTTGGAAAATGTATCCAAGGAGGCCATACGTCGTCAGGAGCAGGCGCTTAAGCAGCAACGTCCTGCAGGTTCCAGACAGAGAACCCAGAGACGGCCGGAAGATCGACAAGAGAAGCGCAATATCGCTCAGGGGCATCAGGAACAGATTAAGAAGAAGGAGGGGATTGTCTTCCTTCCTGGCGCCATCACGGTCAAAGAATTTGCCGAGAAGACGGGTATTCAAGTGCCGCAGGTCATTCAAGCGTTGATGAAGAACGGGGTCCTCGTCACCATCACGCAGACCATCGATTATGACACGGCAGCAGTGGTGGCGACGGAGCTGGGAGTTCAAGTCCAACGTCAACAGGAAGATGCCTCGGCGGAGAACTTGCTCAGTCGTAATCTTTTGGAACTACTGAAGGATGAACCGGAGAATCTTGTTAAGCGTCCGCCGGTTGTGGTGGTGATGGGGCATGTGGATCATGGCAAAACGTCTATCCTTGATGCCATTCGTGAGACGAATGTAGCCGGAGGAGAAGCGGGTGGAATCACCCAGCACATCGGCGCATACCAGGTGGAGCACGCCGTGTCGGGTTCGCCCGAGGTGCATCGCATCACATTTTTGGATACCCCCGGCCATGAGGCCTTTACGGCAATGCGCGCGCGTGGGGCGCAGGTTACCGACATCGCCGTTATCGTGGTGGCGGCGGATGAAGGTGTCAAACCCACCACCATCGAAGCAATCAATCATGCCAAGGAGGCAGGGGTTCCTGTGATTGTCGCCCTGAATAAGATGGATAAAGAGGGAGCGGATGTGAATCGCGTGATGGGCGAGCTGGCAGCACAAGGACTGCAGTCCGAGGAGTGGGGCGGTCAGGTACCTTTTGTTCAATGCTCGGCCAAGACCAAGAAGGGCATCACCGATTTGTTGGATTCCATCGTGCTTGTTGCGGAGATGCAGCATTTCACCGCCAATCCCAAGCGTGCGGCTATTGCCACCGTCATCGAGAGCCATCTGCATCCTTCCATGGGACCGTTGGCTTCCGTTATCGTGAACACCGGAACACTCCGACACGGTGATTCTTTTGTTTGTGGACGGACGCTTGGCAAGGTGCGGACCATGACCGATGCGCATGGCAAGCGCTATGAGAACGTTCTTCCCTCTGGGGCTGTGCGGGTGACGGGGTTCCATGAGCTTCCGGGCGTGGGCGATATTTTGCAGGTGATGGAGAGCGAAAAGCGCGCCCGTGATTTGCTCGCTCAAGTGGAGGAAAAGCGCAATGAGCACCAGGCGCGGCGCTTTGTAGACCTGGTAAGCCGTCTTTCCGAAGGTAAACTCACACAGCTCAAAGTCGTGCTCAAGGCCGATGCCCAGGGATCATTGGAGGCACTTAAGGAGGCGCTCAGTAAGCTCGCAACGGAGAAGATTGCCGTGAAGATCATTCACGATGCCGTGGGTGAGGTGACGCAGAATGACATCATGATGGCCGCAGCCAGCGAAGGCATTGTTGTGGCCTTCCATGTGGCGGTACCGGCAGGCGTAAAGGCTGCTGCGGATCATGAGGGAGTGAATGTGCGCGAGTACGAAGTGATCTATGCGCTCTTAGAAGATATCGAGGGGCTCCTTAAAGGGCTCGTGGAACCGGTGGATACGGAAAAGATCTTTGGTCATTTGACCGTGCTTCAAATCTTTCTCACCAAGAAAGGAGAACAGATTGTGGGCGGACGCGTGGCGGATGGCATCATCAAGCGTCTTTCTTTCCGCCTTTTGCGTGCCGGTGCACAGGTGGGAACCGGACGCATTCTGTCTTTGCGCAAAGGGGACAGCGATATCAAAGAGGCCAAGGAGGGCACGGAGTGCGGCATGCGCATCGAGGCCTCCTGTCCAATCTTGGAGGGAGATTCGTTGGAAGTGTTTCTAAAGGAACTGAAGAGGAAGGAGGGCGCTTCAGGCTCCCTTTGATCCCTTGAACGTCGAATAGACTGCTACTTTCGGTTGCGACAGCAGTTTACTTTGTCTTGAGAACCGATGAAGTTGCGGGGCTGCTCGGAGAAGCAGGGGCAGGGGGCTCGTCGGTTCGCGGGGGCGCCGGTGAAGGTTCTCCTGAAGATGGCGTACCTGCAGAAGCTGATTCAGAAGTCCCTGGAACTGAAATCTGGCCTTTTTTATTTTCTTTAAGATCCTGTGTGACGGACTGACTGTCGATGTTATAGCGGACAAAATCTTTGAGAAGGGCCTTGGCCGTGGAATCCGTCACGCCCGAGAGCGAGCTGCCAAGCAAATACAGTTGGCTGGGCGTCAGATTTTTGAGCAGTTTTTCCATGTAGGCATCCTGCCCTTGGGGATTTTCGCCCACGATGGCGCGGATGTATTCGTCTTTGGGGACTTGCCCGGATTGTCTGCCGCTTTTAAGAATTTCGCGTGCCTTTCTTCCGCGTGCGGTGCTTCCTCGGTGTGCGCGCAAGAAGGAGCGGATGAATTCGGTTCCCTGTTCTCCTTGGATGTTCAGTGAATTGCGCAGCTGCTCCCATTCCTTTGTGGTGATGAACTTCAGCTGATTTCGGACGGTCCTGTCATGACCGGTAAAGAGTCCGGAAGTGTATCCCGTGAGCCCCAGCCAGGCCATGGTGTAGGGCGAAAGACGGCCATCCTTAAGGTCCAAGAGCGTACTGGTCAGGGCAAAACCTCCAATCGCCAACAGGCCCAACATGCGCATGGCTCCCTTACCTTTGCGTACCGTATTGGATTCGGGCGGTATGGCGGCTTGGATACGGTCGTATTCCTGTGCCCACTGCCGATCGCCATTTTTTACTTGCTCAAAGAATGCGAGGACTTTTTGGACGTAGTCTCGTTGGCCTTGCGTGAGTAAAGAACCCTGACGCTTCTTGCTGATGGGATCCACAGGCCCCTCCAGCATGTCTGTCAGTTGATTGATCCATGCCCCCACATAGCCGATACGGTTACAGAGGCGCCCGCCCCAGATCGCCACCAACCCCTCACGCTGGGATTGATCCAGCATGGCGTCGATCTGTTGCAGGTAGTTGGTGCGGTAGTATTTCTTGGCAGTGGCACTCAGCTCCTCTGAGCGGAATTGTTCGCGCTGAGGGTCAGTCTTGAGCTTCTGGAGGGCAAAGCTGATGGGAACCAATGCTCTGCGCTGTGCTTCAATTAACTGGGGGGCATCGTTCTTCTTCATCTGACGCTTTAGATGCATCTGCAGGATTCTGCCTTCGCGCGGGAGCTGCTCGATGGCAGCAATGAGCAGGTTTTCCTCTGTTTCCGTTGGCTTGGTTCCCACGCGCTCTCGTTCGGTGCGCTGCAGGGCATTGTGCACTTCTGCATCGCTGATCTCAGGAGGTGCCGGTGATTCGCGTTGGGATTCGGCCATAAGTAAAAGTGAAGCTACTTGATCTTGGATTCATCCAACTTTCCGATATCCGGGAAATTCTGAGAGACCGTTCGCATGATGTCCTTGATATTCGGGTTGGTTGTATCGATTCCCAGTTTGTTTTCATCAGAGATCCTCTTGAATACATCACGGATATTCTCAAACGCCTTATTGCGGATTGTGTCATCGACTGTGGCGTCGTTTATCTTTGCAACATTTTCTTTCAGAGTTGCCTGGACGGTGGAATTGATAGTGATGTGGTTGACGATTGACTGCTTTGCTCCGGCCGTGAGCCCTCCTGCTCCGCCAAAGGCTTGCGGCATCTGGAACTTGCCGGTGGAGCTGATGAAGTGTGCCTCTGGATTTGCGGCGATCTTCACCAGGCTGAGCGGAGTGGCACCTCCCGGCAGAGGGAGCGGGACTAGGAGCGGCAACTTGACGAGCAATCTGCCCAGCGATGCACCGGCGTTCATGAAGGGCGTGGCGATTTTGTTGAAGAATTCATCCATCTTAAATGCGGTTCTGGCGCCGATCCAGACGACGGCGATCGCCATGCCCATCCACACCAACTGCCAGATATTGGCCGCACCCGGAATCAACGGAGTGGCAAAATGGCGGAGGAGGGGATTGGCAGGGTTCCATGCCGCCGGGGGATTATTCATGGCCACATTGAGCATGATGAACCCGATCGAAATGGGGATCGCCACCACCGTGGGCAAAAATGCCGCATGAAGGAACTTTTTCCAAATCATCTCCATGGGGTTAAAGACTTTCATTGCGGCCGTGTCTCCCGCTACAAATCCTATAAACATGAACGGCATAAAGGCCACGGTCATCCAAATCAACGGAATGCGGACCACCAGGACGACGACCAAGGCCAGGAGCGGAAAGAGCATGGCCAGACTGAAGAACATGGTGAGCCCCATCATGAGCATGAATGAGATCAATTGCGGGAGTCTGCTGAAGCTGGTTGGTCCTGCGAGTGGTACGGGAATGGGCGGACTCAAGACTGTACCCAGGTACCGCAGGCGCGCGTGGTTGTAGATCAGCCCTCCCATGATGGAATTGGGCGTATTGGCTGAGGCGGATAAATCTTCCTCCTTCACGCAGACAACTCCCTTTATTGGACACACAAATCCTGCAGGTGGATTCTCATTGAAGAACTCAAAATCGGTGATGATTTTGCAATTGCCGGTCACATTTCCCAGCTTGTCCGTTCCCACGCATGTGAAGCCAATTTCACTGGGAATGGCATAGACCGTTGCGGTAAGAACATTCGAGAGGTCCAGAATAACTCTTGGAAAGAACCACGAGAAGTTCACCAGGATCACGGCGAGTACGAACTTCACGGCGTACTTTGAGTATTCCCCACTGGCAAAGACCACGGTCATCACGGCTCCGACGATGAGTAAAAAGGCCAAAAGGATATTGGTAATATTGCGGCTGATCTGCCACAGAGTGAGAAGGGTGGAGCCCATGCCCGGGCCATTGGTGCTGAGATCCATCATCGCGGGGTCCATCACCATCTGCGCGATATCCACCAAGATGAAGATGGAAAAGTGCGCAAACGTAAAGACGTACGATTGCACTTCCATGAGTTTATTCATTGCGTCATCGATCGTATCTGCAGCATGTGCTGCTTCTACAGGTTGGAACACATGCATCCCTTCTCTTCCGACACATAGAACAAGGAAGAGGAAAGCGGCTGCAACAAGGATGGTTTTTCTTTTTGAGAGCATTCTAATTATTATAGCACTTTCTTATCCTTCGCTCAATCTCTTCACCCATTAGAACAGGAGAGAACCGAGAAAGCACAAAACTATACTTAGGACACAAAAGTGCTTCAATGTTGAGTATAAATTGTGTTCAATGAATAAGTGAATCTAGAGATCTAAGTCACTGAATTGGCTTATTCAAGCTTAAATCTCTGAACTAATAAACTATACATTTCTTTGAGTACTTTTCTTGCACTTAGGATGTGTTCATGAGTACTGTTTGTGAACGTGTCGTCCATTATTCTTAAAGCACTGTTCTCCTCCCAGACAAGAGTCAAACTCCTGTCTACCTTCCTGTTGCATCCGGAGGATGAATACTTCATCCGCGAACTCACGCGGCTTCTGCATGAACAGATCAATAGTATCCGCCGAGAGTTGGAGAATTTAAGAAGGATTGGCTTGGTGCGTGCGCGTCATCGTAATCGGAAGAAGTATTATCATGTGGACCCCGAGTTCCCATTGTTCCATGAATTGCGGGGAATCTTTACCAAGGAAGTGCAGGCAGAGAGCCCTATTGTCGCAAGCCTAAAGAAGCTCTCCGGAGTGAAGCTTATTCTCCTGGCAGGCAGTTTTGTGGGGTCGGAGAGCAAGGTGGATCTCTTTATCGTAGGGGATTTAAAGAAAGAAATGTTGGAGGCGCTCTTGCTTCAGGATCCCAGCCTGAAGAATGTGAAGTACTCCATCTTCTCCGAAGGGGATTTCCTGTATCGCCTGAGCCTTAAGGACCGCTTTGTTACAGATATTATTAATGATCCGCGACACTTGCTCATTGCTAATGTGCTGCAGAAACAGATAGAAGAAGCTATGAAGAAGTAAAAAAGAGGCCAAGGCACGTAGGATTGGCAAAGGCGCGATATTCGGTTGATGCATGGATTGAGGCTCTTCAGCGTATTCGTCTTTACTTTAGATCTCACTTCCTAAGTCCTGAATTTTTCTTTACAGCCCTTCTTTCTCTCTGTAGGATTCCGCAGCTTTACCAATGGTTCATCGAATTCTCCAAGAGCAGGCAGAAAAGTTCACTCCCAAGCATCCTGAGATCAAACCGGGGTATACGGTGCGTGTACACGAGCAAATCCAGGATGAAGAAGGAGGGAAAGGACGTATCCAGATATTTGAGGGGTTGGTTATTGGTGTGCACAACGGACATGTCGCCTCTGATCGTACCATCACCGTTCGCAGGATTGCTTCGGGCGTGGGAGTCGAGAAGAATTTTCCGCTTTCATCGGCGGTGGTAAAGAAAATCGAAGTGAAGAAGGTCGCCCAGGTGCGCCGCGCGAAACTCAACTTCCTGCGTGGTCGCCAGGGCAAGTCAGCCCGCTTGAGTGAGCGCTTTACTACGGCGGAGGAATTCGCAATCGCCGCCACACCGGAGCCGGTAAAAGAGGAAGTGTCAGTCGCTGAGGAGGCGAAGGATGAAAAGAAAGAGTGATATTAAGGTTAAGGAATACGGTTAAGGTTAATGGAAGTCTGTATAGTGTTTGCCGTGCAGTACGTTTTGGTCGGCAATTACGGCGTTGGCAACTTCGGCGATGAAGCTTTAAAGGAATACTTCCTTTCGGCCTTTCCGCAGGTGGAGTGGCATGTGCTCTCAGCCCATCCTCAGCAGGGCGAATTTTCACGTCTTCCGGCTGGGATACGCTCTCTCTTTACACCATGGTGGAAGACTTTTGGAGCTCTATGGAGGAGTGATGGGGTGGTCTTTGGCGGTGGAACGCTCTTCACTGATATTGAATCGCCTTGGGCATGTTTCATCTGGTGGTGGCATGCTCTGTGGGCCCGGATCTTAAGGAAGAAGATCTTTTTGACATTCCAGGGGATCGGCCCCTTTAAGACTGCGATGGGGGAGTGGTGTGGCAAGTGGGTGGTTCGTCATTCTGCATTCATCAGCGTTCGAGACTCTGCATCGTACGTCCGTGTGCAGTCTTGGGGTTTGAATCTAAAAGTTATTCAGACTTGTGACCCAGTATTTATAGCTCTATCTAGCAATAAATTTAATCAAAGAACACAAAATTTACTCTGTATAATCCCGCGTTATAATTCCACGGATTCTTTCGACACTCGGGCATCTGTGCTCTCCAAAGAGCGATCATGGGATGGGGTTCAGATTCTTTCGCTTCAACCTGAAAACTTGGAGGAGCAAGCGGTCTGTGCGAAGTTGGCTGAGCGGACAAAAGGTACCGTTATCTCGGTCCGAACATTGGAGGATCTTGCGCATCGCGTCCGATCCGCTTCATTGGTTCTGACGCAGCGTTACCATGGGGCCGTCGCAGCATTGGCGCTGGATGTACCGTTTGAAGTTGTGAGTCAGGGGGCAGGGGATAAGCTAGCGGCACTCATTCAGCATTCAGCACCGGAAGAATGGCGCTCATTGGCGGAGAATGGTCAGGAGGCCCTACGGATGGCCTTATAGCTCATAAATTGCTATAATAGAGTCCACTATGGAACCTCTCCTCCTGCTGACCGGTGATGAACAGAAGATGTTTTCCGCCCTTTCAGCGAAGATCCGGGATGGATGGACCGTGCAGAACGTCACGGTCACCCAGGAAGAAGATGAAGACCTGGCCGTACGCTTGCGCATGGCTGATTTCGATACTATTCCGCTTCGTTCGTTCGCGCAGCAGCTGCAGACCGCAAAAACCTCTCAGGATTACATGAAGGCTGCGGCAGTATTTGATTTCCGTACGCTCGATCCCGAGCAGATGGCAGAGCTCTTCTTTGTCCTTGGCGTAAAGACGCTCACGGGTTTTATTGGCTACCTCCTCCTTTCTGCGCAAACGGATGAAGATATCCAGGGGGTTTCTTCCTTGTCTCAGATCCGTCAGATGCTTTCCGATACCAATACCCACTCCTAAATCATGACAACGCAGAAATCTTCCGCCGAGCGCGTGAAATCCTACGATACCAAGTTGCTGGATGCTTGGGTCTTCCGTGACCGGGAGAGCCTGGAGAATCGCTTTGGGATGGAGATGGATAAGATCCTGGCTCTCTATAACTCGGATACGGGCAGGCAGAAGCTTTTGGAGCACATGCGCAAAATCGATCCCTCCCTCAACGGCAATGCCGATCGGGCGGCGGGGATTGTGAAGAAGAATATGGAGCAACTGGAGAAGAAGAAGGGATTTTTTGAGAAGGTTATGGCTCTGCCCGCCAAGGGGGTGGAACTGGTGGGAAAGGCGGGAAAAGTGCTCTGGAATCACAAAATCCTCACCCTCATCGCACTGGCCATTGCCTCCTGGCAGCTGCCCAATCTCATCCGGTACTTCGCTTCCATTGAGGGCGCGGAGGCGGGGAATGCCATGGCAAAGGCCGGAGAGTACGTGGAATCGTTCTTGCCATTCTCTGCAGGGAAGACCGGAGCGGTTCCGGATTTGGGGATCGGTTCGATTCCCGGAAGCCCGTAGTCTCTGTCTGATTTCTCTAAAAACAAACATCCATGCAACAGGAATCTGTCAGCGGCGAGTCGTTCGATGCAGCTGAGCAGGGATATGCGGAGGTTCTGAATCGACATGAAGAGAAGATGCAGCTTCCACGCGGAGCGCTGAATGCGGAAACGATTCGGGGCATCCTGCATTCCATTGAGAACGACAATGTGCTGGCAGGCTCCAGAGAGATGTATGACTGGCGCAGAGCGCGTGCGGCAGAGGAGCTCAATGCCATTGAGGGCAGGCTGCGCAGTCCCTTAATGAAAGGAAAGGAGCGGGCTGCCTTACTGGAGCAACAGAAACTCTTGGTGTATCGCTTGAATAATTTTGAGCGCAATCAACAGATTCTGGAGTGGAATGCGCATCTCCTTGAGCAGTATAGAAAAACCATCCTTCCAAAGCTGCAGGAGGCGGGATTGCCTTCCGGCATGGAATCCGAAAAGGCGCAGAATGCCGCTCGACACTTGGTTTCCTTAAGTGGCGTTCTCAAGGAGATTCAGGCATTCAAGAATGTGCAATTACTCCTGATCCGCAGAAAAGAAGGTCAGCCCGTGGCACTTTCGGAATTGCAGAATGCGTTGAAGGCACTTCCCTCTACGGTCACCGGACTCGTTGATGGAAGACAAGTGACAATCGATGTGGAGGCTGCGAAGAAGCGTGTGTTGAAGCAAAGTTCGCAGAATGCCGTGGAAGACCCTGACCTGCAGGCCGCCTATACGATTCTGGATCGTGAAGTGGAATTACTGCTCTCTTACCGAGAAGGAATGGCGGGCGTGGGCACGGGTCGGGCAGGGGAGAATCCCATGGACGTGTGGTTCGATCATCTCGTCACCTCTTCTCTTGATGCTTCTCTGCAAGAAGAATTGCGGTTGGGAAAGGATCAAACGCAGTCCAAGAGTCGCGATGCACTCATCGCAAAGCAGCAGGAGTTCCGTGATTTCATCACGCAACAGAACCAGCAGTACCTCAAAGATCTGGTGCACCATTTCGTCGGTGGTGTGGAGCAATTCACGACGGAGATGTTCATCAGGTCCTACGCAGGAGACGCCGATCGCAGTCCCTCGGAACGACCGAAGAATTTCACAGATCTCTCCGGTTTCCGTGAGGATATGACCAAAGGGTGGGAGATGCAAAAGGGTGCGATCCAGGAACATAGGAAATTGCTCAATGACGTGTTCGATCTCAAGATTACGGATGAGCTGGACCGCAAGCTGATGCAGGAGAGTGCTTATCAGCCGCTCCGTTTCCATGGAGTGATGCAGATGCTGGATGCGTTGGCGCGCGCCAATGCCATCCCCAAAGTCGTCAAAAACCGTTTGGTTCGTTTTGGGATGCAGCAGACTCTCCCGGACGGCGTCACGGATTATTTGGATCCCAAAGTGACATTCTCGGAGGAAGCCCACAAAGCATTGGAGGGTCTCAGGAAGGGTTGGGAACTCCCTGCAACAGTGACGTTCCAGAAAGACGGGCAAACGGTCACGGAGAACTTCAATCCCTGGAATCCTCGGCACTGGGAAGTCATCCCCCCCGAGCAATGGGCAAGGATCCAGGATCGCATTCGTACCACACTGCAGGTCTTGGGTGCGCGTGAACAAGAAGTGAAAGGCAACTACGCTCGTGTGGAATCGGATGCCGCGGTGATGGATGCACTCTGGAAGATTCGCCATCCGTTGGATCTTGCCAATACGCAGCCCGATCAGGCTCTCTACGATCAGTTGGTGAATCGCGATAGTACTGTGGAGCAGTGTCTAGCCGACAAAGATCGACTTGCCAACCATCCGGAAGAACTGGCCGCCGTCTGGCTCTATGTGATGTTGGAATTCCACGGCCACATGGATGTCTATGCCGAGAGTGCCGGGGTGACGATCGGCGATCTCACACATCTTGCGGGAGAGAAGGCCAAGGCGCACACCGGCATCATGGATATGGCGCGGGAAAACTCGTGGAAGATGATGACCTTCATATTGCTCGCGTACTACTCTCGTAAAGTTTATCTTTCTTGGAAGCACGCAAGCATCGTGAAGAAAGCCGCTATCGGTTGGCACCTGACGGGTGGTGCGCTCAAAGAAACGGGGAAAGATATTGCTGCAATTCCTGGAGCAGTACGTTGGTCTGCTCGGAATATTCGTACGATGCAGGAGCGATCACAGTTCCTGAGGGACTTGCGGGACCAGAACGCGCCGATCGGCACGCAGCTGCAGCGCGTGCGGAGTGCACAGGATGGATTGGCTGCAGAGCAGCAGAGGCTGCAACGCTCTCTTGAACAGCTTGCCACAGAAACGGAGGGAGATATCCTTCCGCGCTTTGAACAGATCAGCAGAGAGATTTCCGAAATCCGACAGATGCGATTGCAGGCGTTTGAAGAGGAAGCTCGTCTGCTCAACGAGCAGTTCAATTGGGTCCGTACGAAACCTCGGATGACCACGCAGGATATTCCTCTCCGGAGGATGGCGCAGGATCAGACACGTTCAGCGGTGCGGCAATTTCAGCGCCGGTTCAATGCCTTCTGTGAAGAATTTCCGGAGGCGCGAAGGATTGTTGCCGGAAGGATTTTGACAGGAGAGCCCCTGGAAGAAGGTCTTTGGCAGGCGCTTGAGCAGGCGCATGTGGAGAAGGGGGTCGCCAAGAAGATGGAGGCATTCCTGCAAGATGTGCCTCAGGAAGCGCGACTGCAACGCATGAAGGAGGCCGATCGTTTGATGCGCTTGGGGTTGGCGGGAGAAACCACGGCTGAGGATGTCCTGCGTCTGGAAGCGCTGGAGGCGGCACGGATGAGCAGGCTCGTGGCAACCGGTGCCGTTGCCCTGGAGGTGTTCGTGAGTGCCTACATGCTCGTGGAGAATGAACGTCAAATCGTGGAAGCGGAGAAGGCTCGGAACGATGGGTCATTGGCGATTCTGCACAAGCGCAGACTGTCGCTCATTGCCTCCGCAACAGGAGGAGTTTCTTCCGGTCTTCTGACGTTCTCCTCACAATTGGCGCGTTTATCCTTGCCGACCGCCATTGCGGTGGGTGGCGCGACGTTTGCAGCGGAGCAACTCTACGAACGCGCGCAGGAACTGAGTACCCTCTCGTCTAATTCCCTCAAGGAGTGGCCCTCCGGCCAATTGTTGCAGACGCTCTCCACCATGACGCGGGATGGAGCATGGGTCAAGCGATGGCCGCATGCCATCGGCAACGACGCCGATCTTCGACGAAATGTGATAGAGGCCTACCTCGATCGTCGTGCCGATGTATCCGAGTTTCCCCAAGATAGGGGGCAAGCCGAACGGTGGTTCCATGCGGAAATCTCCGCTGCCGATCGCGCGGTGCTGATCCGACGCCACGGATCTTCCGAGGAAGCCATACGGCTCCATGTACTGCAGGAAATCATTCCACGCAGGAGAGCGAGTGCCGTGGAGCAGGGGAAGCGGTATCTCGATTTCTCCACGCGCACATTCGATCAGCGTGAGCCGTCATTCGATGTGAACAAGAGCGGGCCAGAGGGGATGCAGAATCTGATGAAGACGGCGCAGGAGGTGACTGAGATGTTCGCTCAGAGGGATGCGCTTAATCAGCAAGGCGCTCCCTTGCGATGGTCGTTTGCATCTGTGCAGGGCCGACGAGGGGAGTGCGACTTGTCTCAGTTGCCCGAATTGGTACCCATGGAGCAGACGCCCCGGAATATGACCATCATTGCACAGGTGCACGAAGCGCTGGCGCAGTTTCGCCTCTCGCAGTTATGGAAGATGCGGACGGAGTACCTTTTGGCGGGGGAAGTGCGCGGTGCGATGGTGGGTGAGAGTCAGGGGTGGAAGGAGGCTGCCGATCTCACTTGTCCCAGGATTCTGCGCAGTCTTGCTCCGACTATACTTACATTGGAATCCAAAATACTGAATGGATTTGCATTGAGTGATTTCGGTTCGGGGCGCAATGCCTTGACCAGTCAGATTCCGCAGAACGATCTGCAGAAGAAGGTCGCCCTGTACGAATTGCGTGTGCGTCTGCAGTCGATGTCTGTCGATATCCTTTCGGTGATGCTTAATCCGGACTGTCAGCCGGATCAGCTGGCACATACTCTGGAGAAGGCGCGGGAACACCTGCAAAAACTGGACGGTCGCCTTCTGTTCAATGAGGCTGAAGCAAAGGATATGGGCTCCCCACGCTTCAATCCGTTGAAGTATGCGCTGGAGCACAATCTGTGGCCCCAGGGTGCTTCATCCGTCTACGAAACCAACCAGATGAGGGAATCCGCGACCAAGGCCGCAATTGTCGCAATGGAGAAGCGAGCGGGGGGTATTCCTCTTGAGTACTGCGTGAGTGCGCTCATTGATGGGTAAGTTCTGGCACGATCGTCAGATTCTCCGTAGAGTGGGTCTGCATGGAAATTCGCAATTTCTGCATCATTGCGCATATCGATCACGGAAAGTCGACTCTTGCCGACCGCATGATTGAAGTCACCGGAACGCTGCAGATGCGTGAAATGAAGGAGCAGCTTCTGGATATGATGGATCTGGAGCGCGAGCGCGGTATCACGATCAAGCTGACTCCGGTGAGGATGACGTGGAGGGGGATGCAATTGAACCTTATCGATACGCCGGGGCACACCGATTTTCGCTACGAGGTCAGCCGATCGCTTGCGGCATGCGAAGGTGCAATTCTGTTGGTGGACTGCTCGCAGGGGATCCAGGCACAGACGCTGGCCGTGCTTACCATGGCTATGGAGCACGATCTCAAGATTATTCCCGTGCTCAACAAAATCGATCTTCCCGCGGCCGATCCCGAGCGCGTGAGTGAAGAAGTGGTCAAACTCTTGGGCTGCCCCAAAGAAGATATCCTGCGCATTTCGGCCAAGGAGGGTAGGGGAGTGCCCGAAGTGTTAGACGCGGTGATTGCGCGCGTTCCCATTCCCCGAAGCTCCTCCATCTCTGACCCTTCTTGCACAGGAGGAAAGGAGTGTTCCAGAGCATTGATCTTTGATGCGGTGATGGACACTTATCGCGGAGCCGTTGCGTATGTGCGCGTGATGAACGGGCGCTTTGCCAAGGGCGATAAGGCTTTCTTGCTCGGGACCAAGACGCCGGTGGAGATTCTGGATATCGGACACTTTGCCCCTAAGTACGTCTCCGATTCCTCCTTGGAAGAAGGCGGTATTGGCTACATCGTCACGGGCTCCAAGGATGTGCGCTCGGTACGAACAGGAGACACAGTCGCTTCTGCTATGGATGCGCCGCCCCTGCCCGGGTACAAAGAAGTGCAGCCCATGGTGTTCGCAGGACTCTATCCTTCGGAGGCGGATGACTATCCACTATTGCGCGAATCCTTAGAGAAGCTTTCGCTTAACGACGCCGCTCTCAAGTTTGAACCGGAGCGCAACGCCGCTCTGGGCAACGGTTTCCGCTGCGGGTTCTTGGGTCTCCTCCACATGGATATCGTTCAGGAGCGATTGGAACGGGAACATAACTGCGACCTGGTAATCACGGCGCCAAGCGTGCTCTATGAGGTGCAATTGGGCGTTCGTCGTCCGGCGGAGGTTGTTCGTTTCAGTCTTCTCAAAACCGATGAGCCCGATACGGCACGCATCTCCAATCCTGCGGATTTTCCGGATCCGTCCACCATCAAGGAAGTCCGTGAGCCGTGGGTGCGGCTTGAGATCGTCTGTCGTGCGCAGGATATCGGTGCGGCCATGACACTGGTGGGTGAACGCCGCGGCATCTACCTTTCGCTCGAATACTTGGATGCCGAACGCGCGCTCTTGCACTTTGAGGTGCCGCTGCAGTCCATCGTCTTAGACTTTTTCGATATCCTCAAATCCGCCACCTCGGGCTATGCATCCATGAGTTACGATCCCATCGGGTATCGCTCGGGCGATCTGGTGAAGCTGCAAGTACTCCTTCTGGGTGAACCGGCAGATGCGCTTTCGACCATCGTGCACCGGTCTGAGGCGCACTACGTGGGCGGGATCATTTGTAAGAAACTTAAGGACGTGATTCCCAAAGAACAGTTCCAGATCCCGATCCAAGCGGCGATCGGCGGAAAGGTTGTTGCGCGTGAAACGCTCTCTGCTTTCCGTAAAGACGTGACCGGTTACCTCTACGGTGGGGACGTGACGCGCAAGAATAAGCTCTTAGATAAGCAGAAAAAAGGCAAGAAGCGCATGAAGCAGATGGGGAGAGTGACCTTAACCCAAGAGGCGTTCTTGTCGGTATTGAAACGATGAAGATGAATAAGTGGAAAGTGGAAGGATGAAAGTGGATAGTGGAAGGTAATGGAGCAATCATCACTCATATTTCCACTCCGTTCGGTCTTCCTTGCCCTTCCTCTGGAAGGCCAGCCCAAGTGGCTGTTCCAGGCGCTGCAGGAGGAGATGAAGCCCTTTGCCGATATTCTCCGGTTCCAGAAACCGCAATCACCGCACATCACGCTGATGTTCTGGCCGAGCGTTGGGGAGTTGGAGTATCAGGGGATCCAAGCGCAGGCACGGAAAATCGCTGCCGCTTCCTCCTCGTTTACTCTGAAGATTATGGGTGCGGAAACCTTTGGCAGTCACGGTGAAGATCATGTGTTGTTCCTCTCGGTTGCGTTCAGTGACGAATTGGCCAGGGTGAAGAAATCCTGTCCGTGGTCGGACGGTCGGGCGTTTAATCCGCATATCACATTGGCGCGTATCGGCCATCCGCAGCGCTTCAACGTGGCCAAGAAGAAGGCAATGAAGGCACTGGAGGGGACATCTTTTGAGATTCCGATGGATAGGTTGCGGCTGTACGCGGAGGTAAACGGAATCAAACAGACTGAGCTGGAGGACTTTCCGTTCGGAGTAATGCGCAAAAATTAATTCGCGAGTACCCCTTCTCCGTCTTGCACTTTCTCTGCCGTTGGATCGTGTGAGACCTTTGCGGCAAGATGCGTCATCCATTGTTTCACTGTTGCTGGGCTGAGGCGATTCGCCGCGACCCAAGCTGTAAACTGCTCTTTGCTCATGGGGGGATCTTCTTGCGTGTCCAGATCAGCCTCCGTCACTCCCGATTGTGGATCGTTGCAAAGCTGCCGCACCATTTCTCCACGCTCGGTTGTGACCAATTGATGAACCCTCAGAAGGCTCTCGTACGCGTCATCCAATCCGACTTCACGTGTATCGGCCGGTGCTGTAAGAGGGGATTCAGTCATGCCCCCATTCTCTTAAGAAGGGATGTTGGAATCAATTGACACGATCCTGCGGGGCAATACCGTGATTGTAGCTACTCAGGAACCTCTTCGGATTTGCGTTCCGCGAGCAGTTGACGGACGGACGGAATGAACGGTTCAAAGACGGTCTGCAAGATGCTGGCGGTGAGAGGTTGCAGCTTCTCAAAAGGCACCTCCTTCTTCTGGGACTGGAAGAATTCCTGTAGGACGAAGGTCGTGAGCTGCAGGACAGTGCCATCGATGTGCTTCTCATCCACCATAAGCTTGACCAAGATGCCACGCACATCCAAGGAAAGCACAGTCTGCATTCGGGTGATCCAGAGGATAAGAATGCGGCCGTCCTCCGGGGCGATCGCACCGGACTTGGTGAGCGCGGTGGCGCCGGTGAGGTCCGGTTCCGGCGGTTCGCCCAACATTTCCTTGAGGTATTCCTTAACCGTAGTCCGGCAACCCTCGTGTATGAGTGAGAGAATGGCGAGTACGAAGATCGATGGACAGTCGCGGGCTACCAGACGAGAAATCAACACGAACAGGTGTGTATGTTGAGACTCATCCAGGAACTGGATGATGGCCTTGGCCACCTGATCATCACGGCGCTTGCTGCGTTTCTCCTCGCGGCGGATCTGTTGCATGCCGGCCGCCGCCGCCGCAAATCGTTGCTTGGCTTCCTCACTTAAAGCTTCGGTACTGCCGGTTCCGCCTTCACTGGGTACGCCTATTTCTGGTCCTCCAAAATCAGACATGAAGATATGGTAGCGATCTCGTCCTTAGGCTGCCACTGGTTCCACATGCACGAATGTGCAATGCTCACGTTTGCCGCTGAACTTCAGGACACGCTTCTCAGAGAAGCGCACACAGCCATTGATGTTGGCATGGATCGTCCAATCCTTCCCTACATGCGTATTGGCTCCGGGGCGGTACCAGTAGCCCTTTTGACGCACCAATACCTCTCCTGCTGAAACGGTTTGACCACCGAAACGCTTTACGCCGCGACGTTTTGCGACGCTGTCTCTGCCGTTGCTGGTGGAGCCTCCTGCTTTCTTATGAGCCATAGCGCAGGGATTCTACGCATTTTCCCCTTCCGCGCAAGGAAAATCTGAGGCAGAATGAACATACTCGTCGCGGGGTGGAGCAGCCTGGTAGCTCGCGAGGCTCATAACCTCGAGGTCGCTGGTTCAAATCCAGCCCCCGCAACCAATATCACCGGTCCAGTTCTTTTGTCGCTCCTCATTGTCAGAGTGCTCTTTTGAGTTCCTCGATCCTTTCGCGGTGGAAGAAGTAGAGTTTCCAGTGCTCCATGACGGGCATCTGGCGCAGAAGCTCTAAGAATGCCGCTTCCTTTTCTTCGGAGAAGGAAGTCTGTTCCAGCGGAGAGAGATCAAGCGGACGTCCTTTCTCTGTAATGATCAGCACTTTTTCCCCCGGTTTCACCAGGCCCATATTCTCCTTGGCATACTTGTCTTTGAATTGCGTGGAGCGGTAGTAGTCCAGTTCCTTATACCCTCCGGCGATATTCAAACGCAGGGCGGTATTCTGATTGCGGATATCTTCGAGCGTCTGTTCAAATAGCACATTACGGTAGAAGGAAAGCGCCAGACCGAATGCCATAAATCCCACGACGGTCAGTCCCACGACGATTGTGAGTTGTTTTGAGACAGGTTCGATGTGTTGATAGGCCACGGTTTAGGGATTAGGGATTGGGAATTAGGGATTGGGAATCCGTGCGCAAGAAGCTCTCATCCTTCTGGTATCTTACCTTTGTCTTTCATCCACTGGAACCTTTGAGAACTCCTCCCTACTATACTCATCCCTAACCACCAATCCCTACATGAAGATATTTTGCAGCGGTATCGGCGGTATCGGACTGAGTGCTTACGCGGCGTTCCAGGCAAGCCAGGGACACATTGTCTCGGGGAGTGACCGCGCGGATTCCGCTGTCGTTCAGGATCTTTGCTCGCAGGGTATTGCAGTTTCTCTTTTGCAGGACGGAACGGCCATTCCTTTTGATGCGGAGCTCTTCGTCTATTCCGAAGCGGTTTTGGATACATCTCCCGAGCGGGTGCGGGCGAAAGAGCTGAAGATCCCGCAGCAGTCGTACTTCCAGGCGCTCGGCGAACTTTCCAAGACGTATCGCGTGATCGCCGTCTGCGGCACGCACGGTAAATCCTCCACCACCGCCATGGCCGCGCGCGTGCTTATGGAATCTCATCTTGATCCCAATGTCATTGTGGGAACAAAGCTTCGGGAGCTTTCTGGTCGCAATTGGAAGAAGGGAGGCAGCGAGCTCTTTGTCCTTGAAGCATGCGAGTACCGTCGGTCCTTTCACTTTCTTTCACCCAAAATCATCCTGCTCACCAATGCCGATGGGGACCATTTTGATTACTACCAATCGCAGGATGACTACGAACAGGCGTTCGTGGATTTTATTCAGCGGCTTCCTTCCGATGGCCTTGTTATTGCGCACGGATCGGATCCCGTGTCTGTCTCTATTGTTAAGCGCGGCGGACGGAGCATGATCGATGCTGATGCGTTTTCACTCCCGTCTCTCGCAACGCCTGGCGTACACATGCAACAGAATGGCCGTCTAGTGCTGGCTCTGGCCAAAGAGCTTGGCATTGCGGATGCCCATGCGCTATCGGCGCTCGCGGGTTATTCCGGAAGCTGGCGACGTACGGAAGTGAAGGGTACGACTGCCATGGGCGCGACTGTCATTGATGATTATGGCCATCATCCCACAGAAATTCGTGCGACTATTGCTGCCATCCTCGGAAAGTATTCGGGTAGGAGACTTGTTGTTGCCTTTCAGCCGCACACGCACGATCGCACCCTCAGGCTCTATAACGACTTCACTCGATCATTTCGCGGAGTGGGCTTGGTGATCATCCCCAATATCTGCGATGCGCGTCGTGATCGCGACAGCGGAACGGTCGATCTTCCTGCATTTATTGCTGATATCGCACGGGAGAGTGCGGTCGAAGTCAGGGATGGACATTCCCTGAAGGAAACCGAAGATCTTCTGCGAAATGAGATTCTAAAGAATGGCGATGTGCTCCTCACGCTGGGGGCGGGGGATATCACGGAACTGGCAGGGAAGATGATGAAGGATTAGGTTAGGGTGTAAGGTTAACGAAAAGAAGAATGGTGCCCTAACCTTAACCTCATTCGGGCTGAAAGCTCGGCGAGTTCTCCAGATAGATTTCCATGGCAGCCGAGATCATTTTGGCCATCTCCGCCCGATTGATGGAATCCGTGGGACCGAATTTCCCCGTGGGCTTACCCTTGTCATCCAGGTAACCTCCCACCAGTTTTCCTGTCGCTGCCGTTTCAACGCAGTCGGCGTAGGGGAGTGTACGTGAGACATCGGTGAACATTTGGCCTGTTGGCCAATCACGTTTTACATTGAGCGCCTGTAGGAAGGTAGCCACCACCTCTGCGCGTGTGGCGGGACGCAGGGGATTGATGGATCGATTGAGGAAGACTTGCCAATCTAATTGCTCTGCCGAGGCGAAGAACGGCGCAAACCAGGCTCCCTTTGCCCCATTGTTTTCGGGCTCATCATGGACATGCGTCTCGTCGATGTGAGCCAGTCGATGCACGATCTTGGCCAGCTCTGCGATAGTCACAGGATCGCTTGGGCCAAAGCGGCCGGAGATCGACCCATCGGCTTTGCGGTAACCCGACATCACTTTGGCATCCAGCGCCTTACGGACATGTGATGCAAACCAGGTATCGTTCGACACATCCTCAAAGATGATCTCCTTGCCATCGATAGTCGCAGTGACGAAGCGATACTTTCTATCCGCAGTTTGTTGCTGAGGCAAATCGGGGAGCGCATCACAGGAAATTTGGACCGAGAGAACGACACGGCTATCTTTAATAAGGCGTCCGGATTGTGGCGGGGGAGTGTTGCATGTTCCCAGGGGATCAAGGGTGACGGAATAGAGCCCTACGGGCATGGGGTCGTAAAATCCAGGGGTGACGCCGGTATAGATCGCTTCATCCGGCCCAGAGAGGGTATAGGGGAGTCCTTGCGGCGTGGAGTCCACACTCACTTTTCCCGAGAGGAAGAGCGAATATTCGACCAGTAGTGATACTTCACTGCCGTCGCTCAACTGAAAGGATGCTTGAGGTTTATCAATGATCGTGGTTTCACCATCCATGGTGAGCGTGATTGTGGCGGACATGCCCGATGGCGGGAGGATATTGAGCAGGTACATTCCTACCGGAGCTGTTTCGTACGTGTGCGTAGGGGTGTTCGTAGTCGTGCGTGTTCCGTCCGGCTTGAGCATGACCCAATTGCCCAGCACGCTAAAGCCTTGTGCGGGGCGTTGCTCCATGCGAATGATGCCTGATCCTTCGCTTTGAGCGCGGAGAGAGTGTGCAGGCAATACCGTCAGTGCAAGGATAGCAAGGAACAGGGGAGCACGGCGCAGGTTCATAGAAGAATGGAGGAAAGAGCTCACAGTGTGGCGCATCTTCGTCTTCCTACGCAATTGACAGTCACGAAAAGGGCGCCCGATGGCGCCCTGAGTAGTCAAAATCTGGCGTTCTATGCCTGCTCCTTGGCCAGGCTGCGCACGGTTTGCTTGGCCAGCAGAGCGGCGGCTGCAAAGCTTATGATCACGAACAGGATATCAAAGCGAAAACCCGTCTGCGGAAGCGTGGTCACGCCGATCTCCGCGGAAGAGAGGAGCGTTTCTGCACTGCCTTCAGCCAGATCGGTCCCCGAGGCGCGTGCGGTGACCATCAGACGATCGCCCTGTGAGAGAGTTTTGCTCACGGTGAACGGGACCGTGACGGTCCAGGTCTTGCCGGCATAGAGTTGTGGTACTTCCCACACAGCGGTATCTGCCTGAAGGCTGCCAAAGTGCGGAAGTGGCGTGGCCATCTGCAAGAGTGTGGAATCTGCTTGTGCGGAAACGGAGAGGTCATGCACGGTACGCGTACCTGTATTCTTTACAGTGATACTGACGCGCGCAGTGCCGCCGGGTAGCACTTCTGCCTGATTGGCAGTAGCCCAGATGCGCAGTAGGCGGCCCTCATTGATATCGGCAACGGGTTCCTCCGGCGTGACGGGAGCAGGGGCGGGAGGGAGTGCGACACCGCAGAGGAACTTTCCTATGAGCGTGAGGTTCTGATTCGGATTGAGGGAGCGTTGCATGGGGGAAACCAAATTGCAGCCTTCACGCTTGTGAAAGGTCACCCGATACGCACCAGGGGCCATATTTGTGTAGGTCGCTGGCGTAGTGCCCGTATCGCGAAGATCGTTGGGGCCCAGGAGTTCAAAGCTGGCTCCTTCCGGATCGCTCTCTACGTTCAGTACCCCTTCGTATTTGTACTCGATAGTCACTTTAACTTCTTCTCCGTCAATTACAGTGAATGTGACTTCACGGCTGACCGTGGCAGCTTGCTCCAAGCCGTTCTTGATGACTGTGACGAGCAGGTATGCGCTTGCAGGTGGCGTGATGCGTATGACGTAGGTTCCTGCGGGAGCGACAGCAATCTCTTTGTTGGCCTGATCATGCACGGTCTGTTGCGTGCCATCGGGGAGCACAATGATGTAATCCCCCATAAGTCCAATGGGGCTTGATTGGGTGATGGTGACCGAACCGGCTGCCAATGCTGGGCCGCAAGCAAGAAATGCAATAGCGGCGGAAGTGCTGACTATCGCAGTGCGCAGAGAGAACGACATAATGCGTGGGGGAATAAATACCTAGTGCCCATTGGCAAAAGGAAAGTATTAAACCAGTATATCTTATCTGTGTCAATTACTCATTTGCCGATTAATGCCTTTTCTAAGCCGGATTTCCAAGAAGAATAAAGATTGAGTGCTGTTTCGTTAATGAGCATCTGTGCCCCGTTCCGGATGATGAGTTGAGGTTGAGAAAGGGTTGTTCCAAGTCTATAAAACGGAATTCCAAGGCTCTTTGCGGAATTTTGAATGACTGGTAGGTTTTTGGAATCAACCTCTAGAAGGAACCCTGTCGATTGGCTGAAGAGTAGTTGATCAGCACGCAGAGTGGAGTGGAGTCCCTGTAGGTCGATTTCTACGCCAATATCTCCTCCGATTTTTCGACAAGGAAGTGTCATTTCGAACAGTGTCATCAAGAGGCCTCCATTGCTGATGTCATGACAGGCGAGCACATTCCCAGATTGAATAACTTTTGTGATAAATTCGATCGCCTTTGTTGTGGTCGAAAAATCCGGCTGAGGAACTGCGCTTCCCAGCAAAAGATCGCGGGTGGAATCAGTCAGCTGTTCCAAGACTTCATAGTACAGAGAGCCTCCACATTCGTTCTTACGTTCTCCGATCAGGACCAAGTGAGAGCCGGGCTGCTTGAGTTGCATCGTGACCGTACGCTCCGCATTCGGAAGCACGCCGATACAGCAGACAACAGCCGTGGGATCAATGGCGCTGCCATCCGGCTTGCCGTTATACAGACTTACATTGCCGGAAATAATCGGTACTGGTGCGCCTGCAATCGCAATACCTCGTGCAGCATCGGCGATTCCTTGCACGCCATCTTCCAGTGCTTTGAGCTGGCCCGGGATCTCGGGATTGCCATAGTTCAAGCAATCAGTGAGGGCGCGCGGAGATGCTCCCGTGGCCGCAACGTTACACATGGATTCCACGGCGGCATTCACGCCCTGCCAGTAGGCGGAGATGCGTCCGTAGCGTCCGTTGCCGTCTGCGGCAAAAGCTACTCCCACCTTCTGATCGCGCTCGGGAAGATCTTCCCATCCCGGATGCGTTCCCTCATGCACAAAGCAGGAAAGATCTTGCAGGGGCGTGATCACTCCGGCATCCGATTCTCCGGCTTCGATACGACCAAGACCGATGACATCTTTGTCGTAGTGGCGAATAATCGGTTCCAAACTTGCGCCATTGGGATGCCGAAGCATGGCCTGAAGGATCTCTGACAATGTGAAGGTCCTTCCTTCAATCGTGATGCCATTTTCCGTGCATCGGATCATCGGTTCCTTGCTGGGGAAGTGTACGGGCACGGTTGGGCGTTCGTAGAGGAGGCCGCAGGTGATATCCAGCGCTTTGGCTGAGCAGACAACCTCTCCATGGTGCGTCAGACGTAAGAATGGCGATGAATTCACTTTGCCGATAACACTGGCCTGCGCATGTTCTGCGACTGAGGGCAGATCCCACTTCACGTTATAGTGCTCCAGGATATGTGAGGTGAGGCTGGGGTGGCAGATCCAGCAGAAGCGCTCCTGAGTTTCCGCGCAAGCGATCACCTCCGGCGGGAGACTCTGGACGGAAACATGCACCTTTCCCAGATCCACATCGGCGCCCAATCCCAGATTGGCCACCTGCTCCACACTGGCGCACACAACGCCGCCCGCTCCCAGATCCTTAAAGCTCACCTTATCAAGATTTCCACTTGCCTTCAGCCAGTCGAAGAGCGCGTAGGTGGAAGCCAGCAGGTGGCGCTCTAAGAAGGGATTGGGTTCCTGCACGGCACCCGAGTTCTGTTCTTTCTTTTCTTCTTCCATTGATGCGCTGGCAAAAGATGCGCCCCCGAATCCGCTGCGATCTGTCGGCTTTCCGATAAGAATGATGTCGTAACCTACTGCGCCCGCTTCTGCGGGGACTTCGCTGTGAATGATTTCATCTTCACGCACTAATCCTATCGCGATGGCATTCACCAGGCAGTTACTGTTATAAGAAGCATCGAACACGGTATCGCCGCCCAGATTGGGGAGCCCCAAGGGGTTGCCGTACCCTGCAATTCCCCTCGTGACTTCACGCGCGATTGTCCGGGATTCTTCACTCTGTAAATCTCCCAGTCGTAGCATATCCATTGTTCCGATGACGCGAGCGCCCATGCACACCACATCGCGAACCACTCCGCCGATACCGGTGGCAGCACCCTCATACGGGACGATTTGTGATGGGTGGTTGTGCGATTCATGCGAAACCACGATGCCCCAACGCTTGCCGACGGGCGCATCGGTAATGGCCACGATCCCGCTATCTTCGCCTGGACCCAAAATTACGTTTGGCCCCTCTGTGGGAAAGCGCTTGAGGAATCGCCTGCTGGATTTATAGCTGCAATGTTCGCTGCCCTGAATGCCCCAGATGGTTGCCTCAACAATGGTCGGATCACGCCCGAGCATCGTCGTGATTTTGCGTGCCTCTTCTACGGTGAGTCCGATCTTGTGTGCACGCAGAAGGATCTTTACCTGCGCATCATCGGAGGCGGAGAAGGGGAGGAGTGGAAGTGAAGGGAGGGGGGCTGAGGCAGGCACGTCCGCATCATACGATAAATCTGTACGGAATTGGAATGAGATCCGCTCGTGAAATTCTTTTGCTTATCGGAGGATGAAGGTGAGAATTCCTTCAAAGAAGATTACGGCTCCGGGGGGGATCACAGGGGAATCAGTAATAATCGTATCATCAATAGCATAGATCTCTGCGTTTTCGACCCAGTTGTCACAGAACACAAAGAACACACGCTTCCTGCAGTTTAGTCGGCAAGTACCCGTAGCATTGTTACTATCACTGTTGAGGGGGCCGTCGTCACACACCTCAGATGTGCGTACATCGGGGGGAGCGGTATCTATTATGCCATCTCCGCAACGTGCGAATGTGCAGTCGGTACGGCAGAAGGCATTCGCTGCGTCGCTGTTTCCCGGACCATCGTCGCATTCTTCATAGAGGGGAGAATCAGGAGAAACATCCGTTCGGATGATGCCGTTACCGCACTCTCCATTACTGGAGGAAGAGGAGCTTCCGCTGGAAGGGGGGAGGGGGAGGCAGTTGGCAATGGGGCCTGCATCACGACACTGGGAACCCGGGAACGGGTAGAAGTCGCCGTGTACCAGGGAACAGAGGAGCTGCGAGGATCCGGAGGCGCACCATGCAAACCCAACGCCTTTGACGCAGCAGCGGCCGGTTTGCGCGGAGCTTGCACTTGATGTATCGGAACTCTGGCTGCTGGTGGCACTGCTGCCTTCTGAGCCGTCACTGCTCATATTGGAGCTTCCGCCGGATACACTGGTGTCCGATGAAGCAGCGCTGTTTTCGCTTCTTTCGGAGTTCCCTGTGCTGGAACCTTGCGAACTCCCCAAACTGACAGAGGAAGAGGATCCGCTCGAAGGATTCGTGCAGGTGGTATTAGGTTCGCAGGAGTTTGAAAACCAACCGGAGACAAAACTGCACGGTCCCAAGTTTGAGCATTCCGTGGAATCACAGAGATTTCCCCACCCACCTCCGCAGTGGCTGCACATGTTGCAGGAAGCGCAGGAGGCACCGTTGTTCCCCGGACAACTTGTGGGATAAAACTCGCCGGAGTATGTGGCCCCATTGATGCAGAACATTATGGTGTTGAGGCTCGTGTCAATATAGGGCGGCTGATCATTTTGGCTGTAGACACAGCAGCAGCCGGAGGCAGTGCCGGAGGATGATGCACTGTTGTCAGAGGATCCTTGGGAGCTGCTCACCGCGCCTTCGCTGGATCCTTGACTCTCTGATTGTTCGCTGGAATCTTCGGAACTTTCCGAAGAAGCGACAGCACTATTTGAAGAAGAAGCCGCGCACACATCGGAGCACTCTTCAACGGTCGGAGCCCAGGGGAAATCTTCACCAAAGAGGATAGAAAGCGCTTCGCAGTCATACTGCGACTTCTCTTCGCAGATGCCCGGACTGGTGCAGCAGCCTCCCGCAGGCGCTGAACTCGACTGATTTTCCTCTGATCCCTCGGAACTTCCTGACTCTTCCGATCCTGCGGAACTGCTCGCCCCGCTGCTTTCACTCTCTTCCGATCCAGCAGAAGAAGAGGATGCTGCGCTGCAGATCGCTGCGGCATCTATTTGCGTTTCATAGCAGTCGGCGACCCTATTCCCGGGAGAAAGACATGTATTGTTCGGTTGGATACGGCTTGGGGTACAAACGAACACTCCGTCCGGAGTATCCGGAGGCACATCTCCGATATGGAGAGGATCGCAGACAAAGCACGTGCCGGCCGAGCTACTTTGTTCGCTGCTTTCTGCACTGCTTTCCTTCGATCCTTCGGAACTTTCTGACTCTTCCGATCCTGCGGAACTGGAGAAGGGAGGACAAATCGGAATCGTAGGTTGGCAGGAGATATTTCGCCCGTCTGTTCCCTCGCAGATGTCATTCACCACCTGATTTGGGTTGCAGGCCCACGGGAGATTGGTATCCGGGTGGCAGAAGAAGCACGGACCACTGGAACTTGCCGCACTGCTTTCCTGCGAATCAGCGGAACTGGAGCTGTTCTGTTGCAAGCAGATTTGCTCAAAGGAAGTGTCGCTCACATCCGCTGTCATGCAGTCGTCACATAAACAGCTTGAGAGGGGAGTGCTTTGAAGATGCCTCCATGCATTGTAGGAAGTAGAGAACCAGCAGCATTGAACGTCCTCTTCGGAGGAATTGCTGCCATCGGAACCTGCGGAGGAGCTTTGCGTTACAGAGAGACATGCAGTTTGGCAGTCAAACACACTATTGACGCCCGTCATCCAGATACCGGATTCTGCCGTCGGTGGCGTTTGCAGTGATCCATAATTACGACAATTGTTTTCGCCCATCTCGCTCAGGTTGCAGATCCTCGTTGGCATGACACAGCAGTAGTGTTTCTCTTCAGAAGAGGAAGAACTTTCTGCTGAGCTAAAGGCGCTGGAGTTTTGATTGAGACAGAACGTTTCAAGAACTGCCAGTTGCACAGGAGAGAAGTTTGCGTAGTGATTCGAAGGATAGGCCGGCTGGTTCATTCTCGTGCAGAGCGATTGAGAAATTTCTTGCCACTGCCACCGGCCAAACCAGTAGCAGCAGTATCCTTGAGATTCCGAAGAGGAACTGTCTTCAGAGCTCACTTCGTTGGAACTCTGGGAACTTGAAGAGGTTGCGCAATGATTCGAACAGTACATCAGGTCCTGTGACCAAGATAATCCACCGAAAAATGAACAAGCACTCTGCGTCATATTCATGGTGCACCAGGGAGGCGTGACGCAGCAGTACCCCAGAGCTTCAAGCGAACTTTGGGCGCTCTCCGCACTACTTTCCTCTGATGCTTCAGAACTTTCCGAACTGGCAGAGGAACTTGAAGAACTATTGCTTGAATCCGCACTGGAAGGTGAACTGGAGGTGAATTCCGATGAAGGGGCAGAGCCTTGGGAGGAGTTTGTTGAACTGGGGGAGGAGGCTTCAGAGGAGGAATTTTCCGGTTCACAGATCCATCCTATTCCGTCTACAAAATTCGGACTCGTACCACACACATTGTTATCAAAGAAGGGGACGCCGCCGTTCATGAGACAATTGAAGGAAGTCTCGCCATCGACACACCATGGTGATTCGGTGATGCAGCAGGAAACCAAGTCCTCACTGCTGGAGCTGCTGGAAGTATTTGAACTCTCTTCGCTGGAATGACTGAAGGGATCGGAAGTATCCGAACTCTCTGAGCTGGAATGACTGAAGGGATCGGAAGAAGATGCGCTCCCATCCGGTACGCATGCGCACCATCCCTGTGCCTCCTGGGGCAAGAAGGTATTGGTGGCCGTGCACACTTCGCCACTTGGACAGCCAGCGGCAGGACAGACTCTATTGGGTGAGGCTGGAGTCATTTCATACCAGGTGAGTGTCCCGCATGGCTTGATGCCGCTGCTGGAATCGGAACTTACGGCACTCTCTGCGCTGCTGTTCTGCGCTGCTTCGGAGCTTGAGGAGTTGCCTGGGGGAACATCCAACGGACAATAGGGTGGGTTGGTATTGAAGGCCAAAGTAGCCAGAATTATTTGCCACCAATTCTTAGTCTGAGCAAATCCGTTGAGGGCACAGATACCATCGGCTGAGTAAGGCTCCGTACCATGCGATCTGCAGTCATCAGGGCAGACGCCATCGTTGCAGGTGTATAAGAAGCTTTCTTCGTAGCAGCAGGATCGCTTGTCGCTTTCGGCACAACCGGAGGATGAGTTGCTGCTGGAGTCCTCGGAACTGTAAGAGGACGATTCAGAGGAGGAAGACACAGTTGGGCAGAATCCATTGGCTGGACAAGCTCCTCCACCAGAAAGGGGATTGCCGATGATATAGCAAAACGAAACAGATACTCCGTCATAGCACATGTTGGCCACGCAGCATGAGACATACCCTTCCTCACTGGAGTTGGAATCGGAGCTGGAAGAATTATGTAAGGAGGAACTCGATATGCTGGAACTGGAAGATGTGACGGAAGAGGAGCTGAATGCAGAGGAAGATGTTGTAGATATGGAACACACGTATCCGCTCGCGCAGTAGCCGTCACCACTGAGTGAGATACCGCCATAAGAGGCGCAAGAAAGAGCGGAAAGACCATCAAAGCAAGAGTTGCCTACGCAGCAGGAGCGCAATGCCTCACTGCTTGCGCTAGAGCTTTCGGATGAAGAAGAACTGGTGCTTGTGGAGATGTCGGAAGAAGAGGAGCTGGTCGCAGCGGTCTCTGATGTGATCGAGCTCGAAGAGCTGCTCGATAATGAGGAGGAAGAGGATGGTTCGCACAGGTAGCCGAATCCGTAACACAATCCGTTATCCATGAAGGGCAGTCCGCCAAAAAGAATACAGTCGGAGGAGGACATGCCGTCATAGCACCACGGACTATAGGGCATGCAGCAGGAGAACAATTCTGCGTTGCTGGAACTGGAAGTTTGAAAGCTTGAAGAGAAATATGACGAACTGCTATTGAAGGAGGCGGAAGAGGAAGTGCCGGCAATGGCAAGGATCGAACCGTACAATGGGACTGCATCCGGAATGGTGGACTGTTTAAGGGCACTCTGCGACGAGCCGAAGTCCGGGGATGGAGAGAGAGGTGTGAAGGTCGAAGGTTGCACCATGATCAATGAGGCCTGTCTAATCGCTTCTGATTTATTTTGCTCTATCAAACCACCTGTAACCACAAGGGTGAGAAATACCCCCAGCACGAGTTCGGTGAATGTCCATCGAAGCATCTTAAAGTGATGATACCGCAGACGATTCGCTCTGCGGTGTTGCAAGATGTTGCGGATAATTCACTCTCATGCTCTGGTTACTCTTGGAGAGGAGGAGTGTTGCCAGTGAGTGTGTATCATGTGGGCATGCTCGTCGTTCCATCCGCTATTTTTCTCTCGTTGGCTGCATTAAGTCCGGCACTTACCGTGCAAGTCCATGCGGGACAATCCGTCTCGGTTCCGATGGGTGCCCAGAGAGTGCCTATGCTCCTTCTGCAACTTTCGGCTTCGTGTACGGGTGAAGTAACGCTCAAGAGTATTACACTGGAGCACGGAGGAATGGGTGACCGGAGCGATCTGCGCTCTCTCTACATTCTTGATGGGAATCGGCGTCTCACGCGTGGGCGGTTTTTCTCTTCCAAACAGGATGCGGTGACCCTTTCTTTTCCATCGGGGTATAGCATTCCTGCCTGCGACTCCTCCCTTTTATCTGTGGTTGCCGACTTTTCATCTTTTGCTGCGGTCTCGGGTGAGCATCGTATTCTCGTGCGCTCTTCTACCGCTTTTGATGCCGGCAGTGCCACAGTTTCGCTTGCAGGTTCCGAGACATCAGAAGTGCGTCGCACGGTGGGGCAGTCGCAGGGGAGTGTTTCTGTCGCTTTTCTTCCGCTCGTTTCCTCGGTGAGTTATGGGAATCGACGCACGGTGGCACGACTTACGATGACGGCGGATGGTTCGTACGATCAAATGATCGACTCTCTGACGCTCACCAATGATGGATCCGCGCGTGGGAATGATTTGCAGAACCTCTCGCTTGAGACACAGCGTGGAGTAGTTCTTGCGCATCTCTCTGCGCTCTCAGAAAATCGAGCCTCATTTATTTTATCTGCGCCATACTTCTTGGAACGTGGTCAGACTGTGCGTCTGGATGTGCGTGCTGACATCCGCGCCAGTCGCCGTCGTACCATTGATTTTTCTTTGGAGGAGCCGAGTGATGCGATCGTGCATCGCGCTACCGCTCGGCGCTCTTAAGTGAACGCAATTCGTTACTTCCCCATGCTCCGACCGAGCAGGGAATTGTCTTCTTCCTCTCGTACGCGCATACTGCACTCCATATCTTCCTTGCTCTCGCTATGAAACGACCTCTCCTCGTGGTTCTCTTGCTTGTCGTAGTGGGGATCTCGGTCTTTGCGTGGAGCCGCTCGAGTCTGCCCACGTTAGACGGGTCACAGGCTGCGGAAGTTTTGCGACAAGCGGCAGAGAAGAGTCGCACATTACAATCCGCACGTTTTTCGGTGAATGGGCTCTTTCAGATGGAAGGAGGAACATTGCCATCTGCGGGAACATTTGATCTCAAGGGATCAATGCAGGATGCCGGATCCACTGTTTCCTTGGATGCGGATATTGATACTATTATCACGCCGGGAGGGAATCGCAGTCAGCTATTTCGCGTTCGTGGTGCGGGGAGTGTGATCCTTTTGAGCCAGAAAGATCTTTATTTCAGACTTGCATCACTTACCACGGAACCAGCTAGCAGTTTGTTCCAGCCTGAGCTCATTAATCTTTTGATCCAACGTTGGTGGCTACTGCCCTCTGCCCCATCGCAGCAGGGTCTGGGCTCGCTTCCCGGCGGTGAAATGACTCCTTCCCCCAATGTGTTGCGTGTTCAGTCGCAGGTGGTGCGCGTGGTCAAAGACCTGGGCCTCACAACCATGGAAGGAAAATCGGCGTATCACTTTCAGGTCACGATCGATTCTGAAAAGCTCTTGCAGTACTTTGAGGAAGTTGCTCGATCACGCAATGAGCCGTTTGATAAGGAAAAGTTTTTAGAATCAACGAAGGACTTTTCCGCTTTGGGAGAGATGTGGATCGATCAGGAGTCACTATTCCTCCGTCAGGTGCAATGGAGTATCACGCGCTTCCGTTGGGGGGATGCCATGGTGACCACATCGTTCACGGCGAGCTTCTTCGACTTCAACTCCGCACCGCCGATCACACCACCCAAAGATGCCCAAGCCCTTTCTGCATTTTCGTTCTTGGGTCTTCCGATTCCGAAGAGTGATACTCTTCCTTCAGTCAAACCCTTACAGTCTTCCGCTGCCCCTAAGAGTTCTGTCTCCGCTCCCACTGAGTGAGCGCGATGCCTACCTCCTCTCCACCGCCCGTCGACGGCATTGTCTCTCCTATCCCCGGTCCTCCGGACAGCCCTGTCATTGGCCCTCCCGCGGTCGGAACTGTCCCATCGGCGAGTAGTATAAAAAATGGGGACCCTCTTGTGCGGAGCCATCTGATCCTGCGTCGCGCATTTGTGCTTCTTTTGGGAGCGATATACGTGATCTATGCACTGTGGTCGGCATACCTGTTACTGGTTCTTCCTGACGTGACTGGGGTGCATGATGCGCTTATTGCCCAAGGAATGATCGTAGCAATTGGTATTGGGGCAGCATTTCTACTCATGGGCCTCTTTGCGCTCCTGCGTATCGGCAGCGCAGAGATTGTGGATCTTCCGCGGCGCAGACTAGCTGCCGTCAAGGTGATTGGAGTTATCCTGCCTGCCCTGGTGATCAGTGGCACGGTTCCTGTGTTAATCCGTCGGGAGCCTACGCTTTCGGTGTCCATCACATCACCCGAGAAATCAGAAGACATTATTGCTCCGCTCTCCGTAACGTACAGCGCGGAACAAGCTGTAGCGGTTTTGAAGCGTCGCAATCTCACGCCGGAGAAATTCGTTTGGGATTTTGATGGCGATGGCAAGATGAATGCCGAGACCACGGATCCCTCCGTTGTTGCGGCATACGAACGCCCGGGATCGTACACACTCTCTTTAGCGATTTTCCTCAGAGGAGGGCAGGTTCGACGTATCTCTCGCAGGTTGGTGATCGATAAAGCTTTATTCTCTGTTGATCCAGCGCAGCCACTCATGGATGAGCCCTCTCGTTTGAGTATTTCCAATCTTGTTCCCAAGGCTGAGGACTTGGAGCAAGTTGAATGGGATTTTGATAGCAATGGTGAAGTGGATTTGATTACGAAGGAACTGGATGTCACGCATACTTTCTATGGTGAAGGGCAGTCTAAGGTGACGGTGAAGATCACGCTCAAATCGAAGGCGGTGCAGACCTATTCACGGGTCATCGATGTGATCGCTTCTCTTCCTCTTCCATTCCCTGTCACCTTTGCTGCGGAGCCGGAGCATTTAGTCGGCCCCCCGCCCTTTGGCGCAGTTTTCACCGTGAAGACGAGTGAGCCGCTCCGTGTGATTCTCTGGTCGTTCGGCGACGGAGCAGAGGCGCGAGGCGAGCGCGTGGGGCACACGTTTACCACGCAGGGGGTCTATCCTGTGACGGCAGAACTTCGTTCTCAGAGCGGCCCTGTGGCCAAAATCACCAAGGTGGTGCGTGTCACGCCAGAACTGCAACTTTCCGATTTGACCTTTAGTGGGACGCCCGAGGTTCACGGGAGCAAAATCAGCGGAGAGATTCCTGTCACAGTGAATTTGCGGCCTCGCACGACTATGCCTCTGATCGAGTTCTTTTGGGAGGTCCCCGAAGCATCCACAGTCGGTTCGACAAAAGAAACTGTGCAGGCGTCCTATCGTAAAGAAGGCATCTACACCCTCTGGCTCATCGGCCAAGATCCCGATGGTCGCGTTCTTCGCAAACCACTCACAGTAGAAGTGCTTCCGGTTTCTTCCAGTGTCACGATCCAGATGGATCCGGATGGAGGAGCCGCTCCCTTAACTGTGCGTCTGGATGCTTCGGAAACGGTGATTCCCAATGAGCAGATTAGCGGATTTGAATGGACATTCAGCGATGAGCCGCAAAATGCCACTCATCAGCAGGGTGCCCAGGTCTCACACACCTTCACTAAGCCAGGCACCTATGACATCACTACCAAGGTTCTGACCACGAGCGGCAAAGAATTTTCCGGAAGGAAGACGATTGTCGTCCGTGCGCCGGTGATTGCATCTTGCATTGCAGCCAGTCGTACGGAGGGCTTTGCACCTCTTGGTATCCAGTTTAATAGCGACTGTTCTACGGTGGGGGCAAAGGCTACCTACGTTTGGGACTTTGGTGACGGCTTTACCTCTGACCAAAGGAATCCTATTCATGACTTTCAGCAGCCGGGCGTCTATAGTGTGACCCTCACCGTTCGTGACGGTGACACTCAGGCCGTCTCCGATCCTCTCACTATTTCCGTTCAACCATGAAGAAGAAGAATCTTATCCGATTGCTCGCTATCATTGGGGTCTTAGGGCTTATCCTCACTGCAATCGCTCCTGCGTTTTAGTAATGTCGAATACCATAGTGGCGGGGATCGATGCGGCAGTTAGGAACGACACGCATGCTGTCTTGCCGTGCTTTTGAAGCAGTAACGATCCTGCGGCCGCTATCATTGCAGCATTATCCGTACAGTAGAGAATTTTCTTCGGAAAGCGCACTGTGCGCCCGCTGCTCACCTCTGCCAGGAGAGCACGGAGATGTAGATTGGCCGATACGCCGCCCACACAGTGGATTTCGCGTACTTCCGGATGAAGTTTTAGGGCATGGGCGATGCGGTCACAGAGATGCACACAGATGGCGTGTTGGTACGAGGCAGCCAGGTCAGCGACAAGATTGGAGCCTGAGTCTTGGAGCAGAGAAGTTTCTGATTCAGGCAGATCACGGATCGTATACTTAAGTGATGTTTTGAGTCCTGAGTAGCTGAAGTCCAAGGTTTCTTCGTGCTTGAGAGGATGCGGAAACGGATAAGCATGCGCACTGCCCGACTTTGCTGCTTTGGCGATGGAAGGGCCGCCGGGGTAGGGGAGATGCAGCAAACTAGCTCCTTTATCAAAAGCTTCTCCTGCCGCATCGTCGCGTGTTGAACCAAGAAGTGTTGCTGAGAGAGGTTCGGTACGAAGCCATAATTCCGTATGTCCGCCGGAAGCGGAGAGTGTGAGTAGTGGAAAAGCGGGCTCCTCCATTTCATCCAGCCACGTCGAACTCAAGTGCCCCAGTGTGTGATGAATGCCTACGAGTGGTTTTTTCCAGAGTGAGGCGAGTGTGCGTGCTGTTACCGTTCCCACGAGCAGAGATCCCAGAAGTCCCGGTCCTCGGGTCACGGCAATCGCATCTAGATCTATCTCTGTGATGGACGCTTGAGTCAGTGCCTGATCGATCATCGGGTGGATGGCACGGATTTGTTCGCGTGCTGCTTGTTCAGGAATGACCCCGCCCGAAAGTGCAAAAGCATCGCGGGAGGAGGCGATGACACAACTTAAGACTTTATGACCATTTTCCACTACGGCTGCGGAGGTTTCATCGCACGATGTTTCAATTCCAAGAACAAGCATGAATGAGAGCCTACAGTAGGTGATTTTTTGAATTATAGCGATATTTGATTGAATATTATAAATATTGTATAATATACATAAAATATGACTGTAAAACAAAAAAGAACATTAGCCTATGTCCTGGCATGCAGTGCGATCATGGCGTCTATGGTGCTATGGGCGCAGGTGGTACGCAGTCGTCTTGCAGCCGATGTTTCTGTCGAACCTGCTCAAATATCCACGTTGCATCCATCTGCAGACTTGGAACGGGGTGGCTCCTCTTCCTCCTCACTCGCAGAAGTGTCTGTCCTGAATGCCGTTCCTCCGCGCACGGCTCCACTTATCCCGTCCCTCCACTTTGCAGCGAGCTCCCTCTCTCGCTCGAGCATTGTCGAGCAGTCACCACTCGATGAGGAGTTGAAACAGTGGGAGATCCGCGAAGCGTTTGCACTCTCCATTCCATCGCTGTCCGTTCGTGCTCCGGTGCTTCTTCCCTCTTTGCGTTTCTGGAATGCGCGAGCGTGGGATCAGTTGGAGCGGCAGATGCAGGTGGGTCTGTTCTCGGGACTTGTGGCATATCCTCATTCCGTGGCTCCCGGCAGACTCGGGACGGTCATCATTGCGGGGCACAGCAGTCCGCCGACAGATCGAGCAAAGGAGAGCCGATACGGTCAGATTTTTTCTCGGCTTCCCGAACTCTTGCCCCATGATCAAATCGTTTTGCGTACGGGGACAGACTCATTCACGTATGAGGTGATTGATACGAAGGTGATATCTGCGGGTGATACCACTATTCTCAGTCAGCAGAAACAGGATGCCCTTCTTACGGTCATCACTTGCTATCCTGTCGGTTCCACACGGGAGCGCTTTGTGGTGATTGCAAAGAAGGTGGAAGGTACACTGTAGTTGTGTTGCAGCTATTCCCTTCGCGCACGATCGCCGTAGAAATCTTCGGCTTTGGGGTTCACTGGTACGGTCTATTGTACGTATTTGCATTCCTGTTTGGTTATGCGCTTCTGCCACGTCTGCAGCATCTTCGCTCTCTGTGTCTCTCGCAGGATGTGTGGTCTCATGTCCTTACGGCGGCGATTTTGGGCGTGCTTCTGGGTGGGAGATTCGGATATGTCTTGTTCTACAATCCTCTTTTCTATTTCTCTCAGCCTTTGGAGATTATGGCGGTTTGGAAGGGGGGGATGTCTTCACACGGAGGATTTCTTGGCGTGGGATTGGCGCTTCTCTTGGTTGCACGTCGGATGAAAATATCACTTTTCACGCTCTTAGATCTCATTGTTGTACCGGCGGCGATCGGTTTGGCGCTCGGTCGCGTAGGAAACCTCATCAATCAAGAGCTCTACGGCACTGTGACATTGCTCCCGTGGGGAATCGCAATTCCGGGAGTGGAAGGTATGCGGCACCCTGTGCAGATGTACGCCGTAGGCAAGGATTTGCTCATCGCGAGTCTGTGCTTTTTACACCTTAAACAAACGCAGCACTTGCGACCGGGCGGGACGTTCGCGCTCTTTTTGATGTTGTATGCACTCCTCCGCTTCTCTGTGGAATTCTTCAGGCAACCGGATGTACAACCTTTGGTGCTGGGGTTGGTGACGCTCACGCGAGGGCAGCTCTATTCCATTCCTCTCTTCGTGGTTGGCATCTGCGTATGGTGGTATGTGCGTCGTCGCATCAGAGGTGTCGGTGCATCATCAATCTAGGGCGTCATCACGAGGCAGCCTCGTACACTTTTCTTCCGTAGTCTTGCCTGCCGGTCGTAGTTGAATCGAAGGCTGAGCGAGAAGGATGCGGGAGGTTAAACCAGGCTCATATGTGTGTTGTCTTTCATATGGATAAATGTTCGACGGTGGAGGGGGGTTATTCCATGGGTGCGGATAGCTTCAAAGTGTTGCGGTGCACCGTACCCTTTGTGTGCCTCAAAACCGTACTGCGGAAGCCGCTTACTGAGATCGATCATCAGCCGATCTCGTGTCACTTTGGCCACAATCGAAGCGGCAGAAATACAGGGTTCCAGTGCATCGCCATCGATGATTGCGCTGTGGGGGTAATCAAACCAGAACTTGTCGCGACCATCTACCAGCAGGTAGGTCGGCAGCATCTTCTTCGCAAGTTGAGTAACTGCCTCTTGCATTGCTCGTTCGGTGGCGGCCAAAATCCCATAGAGATCGACAAAATCTGCATCCACGATTCCCACACCGTACGCGCAGTGCCCGGCTATCCATACAAAGGCCTCTTCGCGCACTTCCGGTGAGAGGACTTTGCTATCCCTGATGAAGCGTGGAAGGTGTTTAAGAGGGGAAGGGAGGATGCATGCTCCGGCTACTACCGGTCCGGCCAGCGCCCCTCTTCCGGCTTCGTCGATGCCGGCGATAACCGCTGATGATTTGACAATTAAATCATTCATGTTATTATTGATACACGTTCTTTCTCATGGTACGACAATCCGCGAAAGCGCACGATCCGCTCACTCCCCGCCCGATCCGAACGATCGGATCGTTCGGGCGAGGGTCTCTCCCCAAAGGGAAAGAAGTATCGGTAGTATCTTATGAGTTGTGCGCTATTGCGGGTTTTCTATAAAACAGGGGGGCGATCTTTCTGCGAAGGGAGTCGCTATGTTCGAGAATCTTCTCGACCACGATGCTCGGATGCAATTACTTGCGTTCCTCTGCATCGCTGCAGCGATCTTTACGCGCATTCTCTACGAGAGGTTGCGCGGATGGTATCGCTAGAAAACCTTGAACCGGGTGATGCGTGCATCACTCGGTTATTTATATGCCCCATAAGCTAGCCTCTCTCCGAACGGAATATGTTACGACAAACGCATACTACGCAATATTGTTCGTGAAATTTCGCGTTCATTCCACGGGATCTGTCCCGCAGAGGTCATCATTGTTGTATCGGCGCCTTTTGCGCAGAGGATGACTGCATCGCCGGGTTTGGCCTGACTAAAGAGGAATGTGATTGCCTCTCTGCGATCGAAGATTTTGGATGCCTGGCAGCTTTTTTGATCAATGCCCGCCCAAACTTCCTCAATGATCTTTTGGGGGTCTTCCGTATAAGGATCCTCGTTGGATACCACGACGACATCGGCCAATTGTGAACAAAGCCTACCGACGATCGGACGCTTCTCTTTCATGCGATCACCGCAGCTGCCTGTGAGGACCAGGAGTCGCTTTCCTGGTTCCAGGGTAGAGCGAAGAGTAGTCAATGTCTTCTCGTATGCGGCTGGCGTAACGGTGAAGTCGACGTAAACGGCAAAGGGTTGGCCTTCATCCAGGCGTTCTAATCGCCCTGCAATCCCGCGAAAGGAGTGTAGAGCTTTAACGGAAGTTTTTGGCGATATACCGACGGCCTGAGAGCACGCTATGGCGCACAGTGCATTCTCCAGATTGAACGTTCCGTGCAATAGCAGTTCCAATGGAAGCGCCTTGTCATCTTTGGTGTGCAGTAGCGCGGAGATACCATTGGTTGTCTCATGCATGTCCGAAATCCAGAAATCCAGATGCGGCTCCTTTCCGTACGAAAGCGTTGAAGAGGAGGGGATTGCAGCATACAGATCGTAACTTCCATCTTCGCGGTGGAGCACTTTTGTTCCATTGCTTCGCAGTTTACGAAAGAGCATGCCCTTGTCGCGACGATACCGTTCCATGGTGCCGTGATAATCCAGATGTTCCGGGGTGGTGTTGGTGATGGCGGCAACCGTAGGCCAGGTGAAGTTCAATCGTCCCTGCACGATGCCGTGAGAAGAGGCTTCGATCACTGCGTGCGTGCAACCGGCGCGAACCAACCGGCGCAGGAACTTCTGAATGAGGAAAGGGGAGGGTGAGGTTTTCTGTGTGGCGTTCCATTCCTTTTGATCCTTGATTTGTAAAAAGGCGGTGGAGAGCGCGCCGGAAGAAATACCGGCCTCTTGGAGGATATGCATGGTCATGCCGACCGTAGTGGTCTTTCCATCCGTACCCGTGATGGCGATCACCGTGAGCCTGTGTGCGGGAAAACCATTGATGAGTGCGGCGGCCAGAGATTTTGCATAATGCCAGAGCAAACGGACGGGACTTCGCTGCGGAATCAATCGCTGAATTGTGCGGAGCAGGGAATGCATAGGAACAAGGTTCAGTTTAGCGTTGAGCCGCGACGACAGCACGTCTTTACTTTAGGAGATGCTTCACCTGCTTAATATCTTTTGCAATTTGTCGCATGAGTAATTCCACTGTGCGGAAGTTGCGGACTGAGCGCAGCCTCTTGAGTACCTTAACGGTGATCTTCTTGGGAGGTCGGGGGATCACATGATCGATAATGTGGAGCTCGCAAGCCTTGTCCGCATGAAATACCGGTCGGGGACCGTAGTGTAATGCCGCAGAAGCGCTACGACGTCCCCAGTAAGCCTGGCAGGCAAAGATTCCTTCCTCGAGAGAGTTTGGCACATCACTGACATGAAGGTTCAAGGTCGGAGAACCGATAGCTCGACCGCGTCCTGCCCCTTTAACGACACGTGCGGAGAAAGAGAGAGGCAGACAAGAGGGTCGAAAGGACATGTCTTTAGGGAGCGGTGGGGGGGGCCGGGGGCGGAGCGGTCTTGGCAGTGCGGGCACTTTCAGCCAGGCTTTTTGCCAGCGCCTGCACTTGATCGGTGAGGTTGGCCATGTTTGGGCTCAATTCCTTGGCGCGCGCCGCCAGATTCCATGCATCACCACAGAGACGAATGGCTTCGTCGAACTGTTGAGTCATGCCAGCTTGGTAGGCTCTGACGATGGCGCGGAAAGATTCGGTTATTTTGAGCGCACCCTGCACAATAGGTTGATTGGGGGCACCGGCATTCGCTCCACGAGCAGCCAGGAGAGCGCGCGCGGAGGCAAATTCAGCCTGGGTGGCGTTATTCTCCTTCAGGCTGCCTAGGACGATGAGAATCTCGCTCTCTGCTTCAGACAGGAGCGCCTGTGTGCGCTTGCCTGAGCGATACATTAAGAAGCGATAGAGGATGAGGGCGGTATCGCCGCGGGTAAGTTCCTTTCCCGGATCCAACGTACCTTCTTTGGTAACCATGGTCATGGAGGCGGTAAGGGCATAGCGGAGGTGCGGGTAGAACCATGCCGTGGGATCAGTCACATCCGCTGACAACGGTAGGCGAATTTCACTGTAGGCATTGGGGTCGATGCGGTAAGCCAGAAGGAGCATTTTGATGTACTCCATTTTGGTGACAGGCTTCGTGCCATTGAAGGCGACCTTGGCAGGCGGGCCATCAATAATGGAATTTTGGCGTGCCGCTTCTACGTAGGGCAGATACCAATCTCCCGTCTTCACATCGCTGAATGTGGTTGTAGTGAGAGCGGCAAGAGCCTCTTTTTTGAGAAGAGGAGCAATAATGAGCTTGAGTGCTTCTGCGCGGTTGACTTTTTGATTCGGTCGGAAGGTACCATCGTCATATCCGCTGATGATGTTATTGGTGCGCAGGAAATTAGCAGCTTCGGTGAGTGGGGAATCTGCGGGGATATCTTTGAAGTTTGGCGTCTGTGCCTGCGTAAGAATCGGCGAGAGAAGGAGGCTTATGCCACAAATGACCAGAGAAAGTTGCGCAGAGAGATTCTTCAATTGCATGAGAGGGAAGGAAAGTGGCTGTATCCTATCAGGCTCTGAAAATCTGCGCAATTTAGGGTTCTGACATCATTTTGTTATATTGACAGAAGTAGACTTATTTATCAAATCATGATACAATAATACGAAATAAACATGATATACAAACATGTCATCTATCGGGCAAATTTCACTCTTTTGCACTGCATGCGCATTTCACTCATTGGCGTACTTGCGATGAGTGTTGTTCCGACGGTATTTGCATTGGAGAGTTCATCCTATCGTTTGTATGACTCAATCCCGAATTACGGGACGAATGGCACACCGGATATTTCTGTAAATTATTTGCTTAATGAGAACGGTATGACTTGGTATGCACAGCCGGTTGTCAGTGATCATTATCAGATTGTTACGGCATCACCGACTGTTCAGAGCTCCAGCTCCTCTTCTTCCGTTCGATCCTTGAGCAGTCCTTCTTCCGCTGCGACTCATCCTTCAGGTGGGCACCGGGGCAATCGCTCTTCTGCTCCATTTCATCCTTCGGCTGACAGGAGTTCTTCTTCATCGTCTTTGTCTCGTTCTTCTGCGGCTCTGGCGTCTTCTGTTGCTTTCTCTTCGAGCAGTCTTTCTTCTTCAGATTTCGCTGTTGGTACTCCCTCTATTCCATGTACGCCAGAAATGATAGATCGGAAGAAATGCACGGCGGCAACGGTCCATCCTGCGGCTCCTTGTATCGGAGAGCTGTGTCAGTGTGATCGTCCATGGTCTTTTGGCGGTATGTGTGTCGGCAGCTTGCTCTTAACGTGGTCTTGGGTAGGGATTTTCTGCGCGGTCATTGAGGTCCTATTGCTTTTGCGCATTTTTCTTTCCCGTTCGACATTTTCATCCCCTCGTCTTCGCAGCATACAATGAAGCCGTTTGATTCTCTTCGCTGGCTCCTGATACTCGGCATACTCTCCGGTGCCGCTCTCGCCTGGGGTGCGCAGAATGTGCGTGCGGCATCTGTTCCTCAGAAGCTCATTTACAATGGTCACCTCTTAGACGCCAATGGGAGTGCGGTCGCCACACCCCAGACCATCCGCTTCAGCCTGTGGAGCAGTGTTGATCTTCTCTCGGGAGAGGTCACGAGTACGGGCGCCATTCATACGGCTTCGCCCAATTATGTCGGATGGAAGGATGCCTTTACCGTCACGCCAGATGCACGCGGATACTTCAGTGTAGAACTGGGAAGCTCCGTACCTCTTCCTGATTTCGGCACATTACCCGCAGCGACATTGATGAGCCTCTTTCTGCAGGTGGAAGTAAAGCCCGATGCAAGCCCGGCAACATCCTATGAGATTCTGGATTCCAATGGTGCGGATACTGCCATTGATCGCTCTGCATTGCTCTCTGTTCCGTTTGCTCTCAATGCCGATTTGCTTGATCAGCGTCATGTGGGAACGGAGAGCGGCTCAATACCTGTGCTTTTGAGCGGGGGATTACTGGATGTGGATCAAGTGCCTGGTGGAACCAATCGTAATGCATTTACAATTGATAGCGATAATTCCGTTGTTGAGGGGAACATCACGCTAGAGTTCGGCGCAGCGCTTGATAGGACACTTACCTACGATGTTACGAACGGGCGCTTCCGCTTCAATGATGATTTGCTCGTAGATGGAAACCTCACCGTTACGGGGCTTATCAATGGTGTGGATCTTTCGCAGATCACCAGTTCCTCAGATAATTCACACCTCAAGGTTGCCTCCGGTGCGGGACTCACCATTACGGTTGCACGAGGCGATTACCGCCTTGGAGGCGTTGTAACACAGTATCCGGGGGCAACAGGTATTGCTGTGACGGATAATGCAACGAACTACGTCTTCTTTTCCTCCGGAGGTCTGAAGTTGTCTACTTCTGGTTTTCCGACAGATAGTGCCATCATTCCCGTAGGAACGGTCGTATCAGCGGGCGGTGCCATTACTTCGGTCGCCGATCGAAGAGTATTCAATGCCAATGACTCGCAACGATCGATCGTGAAAGTGTATGAGCCGATGTATGAAGGAGCGGCGTACATGGGTGACGGCAGCAGTAACGTGGGGCAGCTCTCAGTGAGTCACTCTGGTGCCACGCTTAAGAACTTCTATCAGTGGACGAGTACCAGGAGCACGCTTCAGGACTACGCAATTCTTCTACGGGTGCCTCTTTCTGCGGATTTCGTGCGGTGGGGAACTGTTTATCCGCTTTCGCTTCTCTATCGCACGAGTAGCAATGATGCGGCATCGAATGTTTTGGGATTGAGCGTATTTGATTCGGCAGGTGCGGAGGTGGCGCTCACGGGATCAGGTACTACCGGTCTTCAGTCTGCGGATTGGGTGAATGCTTCGTGGGGGTTTGGAGGCAATCCCACATGGACTGCGGGCGGGGAAATGCTCATAAAAGTTACTCTTGCCGCAAAAGATGACGCATCTGTACAAATCGGACCTCTTACCATTCGTACATCGGAGCTTCTCTCTGAGTAGCAAAAAAGTATTAATTGAACACTTTATTGCCATAAGGTCTATTTGAACGAAGAGACAGAAACTTTGAAAAAGACTATACTGGGAAGAAATCCTAACACCCATATGAACATTTTTATGAAAAATTCCATGCACTCTCAAAGGATCTCTCAGAGATTCTTGAGCTCAGCGATTGTTGCCACTCTGCTCTGGAGCATTGCTGGCACTTCGCTTGCTGCGTCGATCTGGAATCCAACATTGCTGGTGAACACTGAATCCTTTAATACGATCGATGACGGTGACGGGACTACTCCGATTCAGATGCGCTTTGGAGATACGCTGGGGGAGACGATTACTTTTAACCGAACGGCCCTCTGGCGCTTTGAATTCAGTCAGTCCGTCTATGTGAAGGGTAATATCACCGCTACAGGTTCTTTGAGCATCAAGGGCGCCATGTCCGGCTCCTCCTTGCATGTCGACAATGCCGTTGATGTCAACGGGGGCATTTCCGGATCGGGAACATTGAGGATTGAAGGAGCGGCAGCCTTCGGTAATACGATCAGGCTCAATAATGTCACGTATACCTTCCCATTCGGAGACGGAATTTCCTCTGGCATGGTTCTCAAGACGAATGCCGCAGGACAGCTCTCTTGGAGTACGGACCTTAATACCAATGCTCAGACTATCTGTGCAACCGGTCAGTATCTGGATGGCGATGGAAACTGCGTGGATGTGATCGAGGAGACAGAAATGGACAGTATGTCCGAGCTTGAAACGCAGGTGGGCTCTGTGAATATTCTCACGAGTGGAGAGCTGGACTCTCTTTTGGAGCTGCAGACTTTGATCGGCGATATCTCACTCCTCAATCAAACTAATGCGGACAATCGCTATGTGAATCAATCGGGCGACACGATGACCGGTGCTCTGCAGATTCGACCGACTACCGCAGGGCAAGCAGCACTTGAAGTGGCTGGCACTGCTTCGGGTCGGGTCCTGAGCTTCTCTGAGAGACTCACGGGCTCCGGCAATGTCTTTATTCGCACGCTTATTGATTCGGTCACCGCATTCCAGGTTTTGGATAATGATGGCGGCAATCCGGTCTTCAATATCGATACGACAAACGAGCGTGTGGGTATTGGCACGGCCGCACCGGAGACTGCATTGGAAGTGATTGGCACCATTTCCGGAAGTACGATTGCTGCCTCCAACAGTCTCACTTCTTCCGGCACGTTGGCCGTGGAGGGCAATGCGGCCTTCGGTGGGACTATTAAGCTCAATGGTGTTGCGTACACCTTCCCGGGTGGGGCTGGAAACAACGGACAAGTCCTGACCACTTCCGGCAATGGAACGCTCACATGGTCTGAGCCTTCAGTGGGTATTGGGAGCGGAGGCGTGCTCTTCTTAAGTCCCGAGTATCCGAATGCGGTATATGTGGGATCAGGCTCCAGTTACATCGGTCAGCTCTCTGCAGCGTACGATGCCACCAATAAGGAGAATTACTATCACTGGATCACCTCCAAGACGACTCCTCTGCAAGAGTACACCATTGCCGTACGGGTACGCGTGCCTGATAACTTCTCCGCGTGGGATGCCAATCAACCGGTTCAGCTGCGCTACCGGACGGGAACCGCTGACAATACGGAAAACCTCGTATCGATTCGCATGCAGGATACCGCGGGAGCGTGGGTGCCGCTTACCGGCAACGAGAACTTGGCTGCCGCAAGTTGGACCACTGCCAATATCACCGGTCCTCAGACGGAAGGACACACATTCACCCCAACGGGTTACATTACGCTCTTCATCAAGTTGGCAACCAAGAGCACGGGGAGCGCCGATGCCGGATTCATCAACTTGAACTGGGAAACGAGCGCCCCGTAATGAAGTTGACCATTTGGCTCCGTCTTGGGCTTGGAATTAAGAGTCGTGCAGATTTCCATTCATTTATTCGTGATGCTTAAGGCGGATCGCTGAACTGTTCCTTCCGGACAAGATTCACCTATTTTTTCAGTACGCATAGAGGAGAAACGTCCGTTTCACGCATTACCCATGTGCCGCTTTCCGGAATAAAATCTCGTGAACAGGTTGTCCCTTCATTGTTCCAGGAGAGCGAGATCACATGTGAATGCAGAACCGAAAGGACGATGGGGACGGCTGGAATCGTACCTATGAGCTTTTCATTGATCTTCAACGCAAGGATCTTTGGCTGAGGAACGAGACTGAGAAGCGAAGTTCCACTGGAGGACATCACTATAAATCCTCGTACCATGCCGGAATACTGCAACGAAGGTATACGTGCTGAAACTTCCGAAAGATCGCCGACATCCACAAAAAGCGTTTCAGTCATTCCATCCTCCGTGAGATCGGTCTCTAGGACGGACTGAATGTCGGATGAACGAAGAATTTTTTGAGCATCGGAAAGCTGTATTCGCATGCGTTCTTCTTTCTTATTATCCCTAACTGTTTTCTGTCCCTCTTGCGCTTTCCACTCTAGATAGTCGCGCGCGTACGCCTGGATTCCATCCTTCTTCATCCCGATAAAGAAATGGAGAGAGCCGCTGGCAGTTCGGCGAAAAGTTACGCCTTCCGGTGGCTGCAGGCGGACATCCAGCATGTACGGAGCAGATTCCCAATCTTCCTTATTGGCAAAGAAGAAGCGTGCGAGCGTTGCTCCGGATGCCAGGAGAATGTTCGTACTTCCCAAAGGTATCGATCTTTCATCGGGGGAAAACCAGGTGCCGACGACCGTTGTGCCGTTCATCGGCTTGTCTAGAGAAACCGCTGCAATCAATTCACGATCCTTCACTTCGAAGGTATCGTTGAATTCTAGCGAACGGACATCAGTCTGAAGGTTCCCCTTCGCTATGCCTAAGAAGGCGATCTTCGGGGAATCTTGGGAGCAGGCTGAAAGCAGAAAGACGCAGAAAATGAAAAGAGAGGATGATGTGAGAAAGGGGTGTTTCATGGAAAGGTGGTCATATTCAGAGAAAGAAAATTTCGATAAGAAGATTTGTGTCCAAATTACCAGTCGATGAACCAGAAGGTGCTCTTCTTCTGAGGACTTGTTGCGCTCTCCTCGAGACTATCCTCCGTATCGAAGGTGAGATCATTATTCGACGATCCACCCATGTTGTAGTACTCGAACTTGATCCAGGGAGCAGTACGGGCTACGGAGGATAGGCGAACTTCGTCCGCTGTTTGATTGGTGTATTGTCCGTTTGACGCATAGAGACCTAACTGAAATGGCTGATTACTATTCGATGTGGTTCCAGTAACAGAAACGGAATTGGTCTGAATGCCATTTCTATAGATACGCAAATTCGAGCCATCATAGACACCCGTCACGTAGTACCAAGTATTGAGTGAATATACGGTAGTATCCGCGACGTTCGTGGGAGTATTTCCATAGTTAAAAAAGTAGAACTTATGATTGGCAGATTCGGAATACAGCATATATCCATTCGTCCCAAGAGTGATTTTTCCCGCATGCTGATAATTGGAACTCGCATATTCGGGAACGTTGACCCACATGGAGAGGGTTTTTTGGTCAGGATTTAGAGGAGTCGCATCAGCGATGCTCACATGCGTACTTCTCACCAGTTCAAATTTTCCAGCCCCGTCTACCATACCGAGCGTGGCAGTCGCTCCATTGTTAGTCCCGACATTGGCATTACTCGTAGAATCCCTCACCGAAAGAACCGCTCCGGAAAGATGCCACACGCCTTTGAAGTCTGTATCCCAAACGTTTCGGACATCTTGCCCGTCAGCCGCACTCCCCGAGCCGTAGTACAGATAGATGGTTGCTCCTGATCCGTTTCCCGTACCGTTTTCTTTGATCGTCGGCACCTTCACCCAAAAGAGGCCGGCACCGGAAGAAGACCTTACATGATAATCTTCTTTCTCATAGGGGAGAATATTACCGTCAACATCTGCAAAGCGAAGATCTGATCCGTCACTCTTCGCACGGGCAGAGATATTCGCATCTCCACTGAACCTCACGAGGAGTGGAAAGCTTGTGAGATCGGCATCGACATTGGTGTTGGCAACGATGATTTTTTTCCGGTATGGCCAGTTGCGGTACCACCCGAAATTCCAATTCAGCGTATTGCCGTTGCTCACACAGCCGCTGTTTTTGGAAGAGCAGAGGAGAGTTTGGCCGCCGGAGGCATCGTTGTCTTTCACATCCAAATAGGAGAGGGACTGAGTACTTCCCAAGAGCTTCAACCGGGCGCCAACAGCGCTGACCGTAGATCGCAGACTGAGAAGATTTTCTGCGGCCCCCGAAAGCAACAGTGCTCCGCTCACCGTCTGCGTACCTGCATGATCAAACGTCAAAGTAGCGGCTGAAGTGACGTTTTTTGTCAGGTTATTGAATATCGTAGAACCGGAGAGCGTCTGGCTTCCTCCGGTGAGAGTGACGGTTCCTCTTCGTGCAAGAAGAGCGCCCGTCCCCATCTTGTTGATAAAATTGCCCGCAAGAGCAATAGGATAATTCCCTGTAGCTGACACATCCAAGCCCCCATTCAGAATCGTGAAATTGCCGTTGATCGTTACTCCGGAACCGAGTGTTACTTTTTGCCCGTCACTGCCTGATCGATAGGTTACGACTAATTTGGGATGGTACGTGGCATCCGCGTACTCCGAAGAGTAGTAATAGCGACCAACCCAATAACTGTAGGTGTTGTACTTCACCAACAGGTTGGCACGTCCGGTTCCGACGACACTCTGAACATACGAAGTAAATGCCGCACTTTGGTCACCCATTGTCACCCATCCATGGCCCGCATTGACCGCCGTGCCGGGGAACGATGTTTGTCCAAGAAGTGTGGTGTAGTCACCTCCAGCCGTCGTCCATGCGTTGGTGCCGTTGTACGTGTTCCAGGTTGCGGCTTCGGTCAGGGTCCGGGTGAGTTGGTAGAGCCCCAATGTGTAGGCGGTTCCGCAACCTGATGCATTGTCTATGCAGCTGTAGTTGTACATTTGCATGGCAACGTTATCAATCGTAGCGGAAGCGGGAATGGTGGAGAGGTCAAAACCCAGCGCCGCGCGGAATGCGTTACCTGCAAATGATTCATTGCCGATCTGGAAAAGGGTACTTTGGCCATACGACGTAGTCGGCGCCGGGTTATAGAGAAATGTATCAACAGCATCTGTGCTTGGTTGCAGGGTGGCTGTCATGATGGTTGGCGGGCCCTGCAGCGTGAGATTCTGAAAGCTTTGTCCTGCACCCAGTGTCAGCATATTCCCCGTGAGCGTTTGCGGCTTGAGTGTGACGCCCGTACCTGTTGAGAAGCTACCGGAACTCGTTATAAATGACCCTGTTGCCGTGAGTCCGTATGTTCCCATAGTCAGCGTTCCGTTCACGGTAAGATCGGAAGTGGAAATTCTGCCGCCCGGTACAAATGTGGTTCTTGGGGCGACGAGAAGGCTCTTCCCCGCAGCCAAAACAAGACTGCCGCCCGTCATATTGAAGACTGCGGTGATATCCGCATTGCCGCTCGCTTTTGCCGTCACGAGATGCGAATTCGTCAGTAGCCCCCCGGTCTCATGCCGCATGACCAGCGTACTTCCGATCAAATTGACGCCGGTCATTGTGGCGCCGGAAGACACCGTGACGGTTACGGCCTTCGTCGCTGCGCCACTCACAAATACCGTGGCGACTGTGCCGAGTGCCAGCCCTCCGCTGAGCGTAAACTGCCCGCCGTTGTCTGTAATTGCGGAATCCAGGATCGCACTGCCCGAGGCCACTGTGACGGATGTGGCGGTGAGCGGCGTTACGCCGTCATTCTGGTAGGCTTTTCCGGTCAGTGACACATTTACGCTCTGCACCAGAATGCTTGAGGTGCTTGTCAGGTAGCCGTCTCCTCCTCCATACACCGCGGTCAGGCTGTGCCTGCCGATAGTAAAATCACTTTTGGTAATGGAACCGGATCCTTGCCCCAATGTAACGGTTCCGAGTGTTGTCGCTCCGTCTTTAAAGGTAATTGTTCCCGTCACAAAAGACGGTGAGACGGTGGCAGTAAGGGTGACGCTTTGGCCGGGGAGCGATGGGTTGAGTGATGATGTCAGTGTCGTGGTTGTGGAATTGGTACTTTCCTCTGACCCAAGTGAAAGATCGTTATTCGCAGATCCTCCCATGTTGTAATATTCGAACTTGATCCAGGAAGCGGAGCGTGCGGATGCGGAAACACGCGCTTCATCAAGTTGACCGTTAAAATATCTGCCGCCGCCCGCATACCCCCTTCCAAGGTTGAAATTCATAGTTGTTGCCGGAGCGACGTCCGTGGTACACGCACCTCTTAACGCTGTCTGCTCCACGCCATTCACGTACATGTAGCAGAGCGAAGGATCCTTGACGATGACAACGTACTGCCAGACGTTGGCAGAGAGTGAGTAGCTGCCTGCAAGTCCTTTGAACGTTGTGGCATCTCCATAACCGAACCCGAACTGATTGGTAGTTGTATTATTTTGCTGAAGTACCAATCCTCGAGAATTATCTTGATGATTGCCCCAAATATCCGCGTAGGCGACCTGAGTGGCCCCCGGTTTTACCCAAGTAGAAATCGTAAGCGAGGAAAGCAGATCCGGAAGCTTCGTACCCATGTCCACATTGCTTGATCCATTGAAATTTCCTCCACCGTCTACTTGCCCCGCAGTCGCCGTGACGGCGTTATTTGTTCCATTATTCCCATTCGACGTCGAATCCGTCGCGTGCAGTGTCGCTCCGGAAAGATGCCATACCCCCTTGAAATTCGTATCCCATACAGACGTTCTGGTCTGCCCATCCACCGCACTCCCGGATCCGTAGTACAGATAAATAGTCGCCCCCGATCCATTGCCCGTCCCGTTTGCCTTGATCTTTGGAACTTTCACCCAGAAGAGCCCGGCGCCCGAGGAGGATCTCTCGTGGTAATCCTCCCGCTCGTAGGGAAGAAGGACCCCGGTAGCGGTGGCGAACCGAATGTCGTTCCCTGTGCTTTGCGTTCCGGCCGCGATATCCGCATCACCCGAGAACTTTACAAGGAGAGGGAAGTCGGTGAGGTCAGCCGTGACGTTGGTATTGGCGACGGTGATCTTCTTGCGGTAGACCCAGTCCGCATCGGAAGTTGCCATCGCAACGAACTGACTCACTGCAGTGGAGGTCGACGTGCCATTGCTTCCATCTCCTCCGTACTCCGCCGTGATGCTGTGGTAGCCCGGAGTGAGTGCGGAGGTCACCAGCGTTCCTGATCCTTGACCCAGTGTCGCCGTGCCGATGGTCGTCACTCCGTCTTTGAAGGTGACCGTTCCGGTCGGCGACGTGCCCGTCACCGTTGCAGTGAAGGTGACAGCGGCGTTGTGTGCAGAAGGGTTCTGAGAAGAAGTGAGAGCTGTGGTGGTGGATGGCAGGCCGTTATCCTGCGCTCCAAAGGTCAGGTCATTATTGGAGGATCCTCCCATGTTGTAGTACTCAAACTTCACCCACGCTGCTGAGCGGGCGACGGAGGAGAGGCGGGTTTCATCGATTCTCCCTGTGTAATATTGTGTCGAGGCCGATCCAAGTGCCCCGATCGTGAATGCACCGGCATTGGAATCTACAGATCCCGTCCAATTCGTGGAATTCCGCTGGATCCCATTGGTATAAATTCTCGAAACTGAACCGTCAAACGTGCCGGTCACAAGTGTCCATTGATTTGTCGGAAAGACGGCAGGCGTATAACTCACTGATCCGATTTCGGTGCTGGTGCTTGATGGTGTAAATTGAAATATTCCTCCGTTCTGTCGCAAGTAGTAGTAGCTGGGAGCGGATGTGTACTTGATCAAGTATTCCTGTACTCCTGTTGCATTCGAAGGATAGACCCATGCAGACGCAGTCATTTGGGCTCCGGGGTTAAGGGAGGCATGCGTAGGGACATTGATGTATGTTGCACCGTTGATGTTCGCGGCACCATCCACTTGTCCGGAGACTGCGCTCGCAGCATTCAGCGCGTTGCTGTTATTCCCATTCGCCGTCGAATCTGTCCCGTGCAGCGTCGCTCCGGAGAGATGCCATACCCCTTTGAAGTTCGAGTCCCAGACATTCCGAATGTTCTGCCCGTCCACCGCACTCCCCGAACCGTAGTACAGATAAATAGTCGCCCCCGATCCATTCCCCGTCCCGTTTGCCTTGATCTTTGGAACTTTCACCCAGAAGAGCCCGGCGCCCGAGGAGGATGTCTCGTGGTAATCCTCCCGCTCGTAAGGAAGAAGGACGCCGGAGGAGGTAGTGAAGCGGATGTCATTCCCCGTGCTTTGCGTTCCGGCCGCAATATTCGCATCCCCGCTGAACTTTACAAGGAGCGGGAAGTCGGTGAGGTCAGCCGTGACGTTGGTATTGGCGACGGTGATCTTCTTGCGGTAGGCCCAATCCGCACTGGAAGTTGTCATTGCAACGAACTGATTCACCGCAGCGGAGGTCGACGTGCCATTACTTCCATCTCCTCCGTACTCCGCCGTGATGCTGTGATAGCCCGGAGTGAGCGCAGACGTCACTAGCGTGCCTGATCCCTGACCCAGCGTCGCCGTGCCGATGGTCGTTGCCCCGTCTTTGAAGGTGACCGTGCCGGTCGGTGAGCTACCGGTCACCGTTGCAGTGAAGGTGACAGCGGCATTGTGTGCAGAAGGATTAGACGAGGATGTGAGGGTGGTGGAGGTGGGAGAGGAGAAGCTGAACGTCCAGTTAGTATTGTTCCCGCTGTTCACGCCACCGGTTGTCGCATCCAGCGTTTGTCCCCACTTCGCATTGTTGTCTTTTACATCGACGTACTGGATGGTCTGTGAGCCGGCGGCACCGAGGTTCAGCTTTGATCCACTGCCGCCGTCACTAATCAAACCCTGAGGCACGAACGTCACGTCAGCTAAACCGTAGACGTAGTCTGCCGCGAAGGAATTAGGCATGCTATCCGAGTTTCCGATGTACCTTCCATCCAATACAGTAATGTTCGATTGTGTGAATGGGAGGGTAGTGTTTATACCGCAATATGTTGATCCGCGCTCCGAAACGATGTAGCTGGTGCCGCTGGTAATGGCGACCGGCGTGATGTTGACGTAGACCCATGTACTAGTATTAACTCCTGAGACGGTCGCACTTGCCAGCACTGTTCCCGAGGTAAAATCGTAGAGTCGAACGGTTCGCGATTCGGTGTTGTCCACCCGCATACCGAGTTGCGTGATGGATCCATTCGTATTCGCAGTGAACCTAATGCCCATATTGTAGTCTGACCAGTTACACGTAGGCCAGGTAGAACCGACTTGGGCTTGCAGTGGTGAAATCGGTGTTCCACCGGGTCCTATGGATGCACCGCTGCTACTGGCACGCAATTTCAAAAGATTCCCCTCGCTTCCCTGCAGCGTGAGCGAGCCGCTCACGGATTGTATTCCCGGCCCGTAGAGCGTCAGTGTCTGCGGGGAGATCACTATTTTCTGGAGATTCTGGAAGAGCGTGCTTCCCGAAAGAGTCTGGTCACCGCCATCGAGAATCACCGAGCTGGTGGCCTTCGTGAATGTCCCCTTGTTGATCCAGCTGCCCGAGAGGGTGATGGTATTGCTCCCCGGCTCGAAGGTCCCCGCAATGGTAATGCCGCTGCCCACGCTCACATTGCCGCCCGGTGCGAACGTATTACTTCCCACGATTAGCTTTTTCCCCAGCGGCAGGATCAGATTGCCCCCCGCCACACTGTAGATATTCCCCACGTCGCTGTCCGCTCCGCTCCCTGTTTTCAGGTTTGCATTTGTAAGAGAGCAGGAGTTGTCGCAACGAGTGATCAACCGGTTTTTGTAGAGGTTGATATTTGTCAGGCTGCCCCCGGTCGCTTTCGTCATGGTGACACCATTCGTCGTTGAGCCATTAGTGTCGTAGTACACCGTCAGGATGTCATTGGCGCTGAGCGTGAGATTCGTAAAGGAGAAGGATCCATTCGCAACATTGGTGGTTGTGGTCTGCTTGTTGGCGCCGTTGATGAAGAGCGCCACCGCCGTGCTCGTCTGTGGTGTCGTTCCCTCGTCGCTATACGCAGTGCCGGAGAGGTACGGGAGAGAGGTGGAGAATGTCCAATTGGTGTTGTTCCCGCTGTCCACGCCACCGGCCGTCACACTCAGTGCTTGGCCCCACTTTGCGTTGTTGTCTTTCACATCGACGAACTGGATGGTCTGCGAGCCGGCGGCACCGAGGTTCAGCTTTGATCCGCTGTTGCTGTCACCACCGAGTCCTCCGGGCACGAACGTCAGGTCAGCGAAACCATAGTTGTAGTTCGAATCGGTCGAGTTGGGCATGGCATCAGAGTTGCTGATGTACCGCGCATCCAAAACGGTAATATCTGATTGGGTGAAGGGATACGCCACGTTGACATAGCAGTACGTTGTTCCGCGCTCCGAGACGATGTAGGTGGTGCCGCTCGTGAGGGCGACCGGCGTGATATTGACGTAGACCCATGTAGTACTATCCACTCCTGAGACGGTAGCACTTGCGAGTACGGTTCCTGTAGTAAAGTTATAGAGTCGCACGGTTCGCGATTCGGTATTATTCACACGAACACCGAGCTGCGTGACCATTCCATTTGCATTAGCGGTAAACCTGTAACCCATGTTGTAGTTGCTGCTTGAGCAGGTGGTAGTGGTGGAACCTATTTTGGCCTGCAAAGGATTGACAGGCGTTCCTGCAACCGCGACAGCGCCGCTGCTACTGGCACGCAATTTCAAAAGATTCCCCTCGCTTCCCTGCAGCGTGAGCGAGCCGCTCACGGATTGTATTCCCGGCCCGTAGAGCGTCAGTGTCTGCGGGGAGATCACTATTTTCTGGAGATTCTGGAAGAGCGTGCTTCCCGAAAGAGTCTGGTCACCGCCATCGAGAATCACCGAGCTGGTGGCCTTCGTGAATGTCCCCTTGTTGATCCAGCTGCCCGAGAGGGTGATGGTATTGCTCCCGGGCTCGAAGATCCCCGCAATGGTGATGCCGGAGCCCACGCTCACATTGCCCCCCGGCGTGTATTTGGAACCACTCCAGATCAAAAGCTTTTTTCCGCTGGGCATCACAAGGTTTCCACCGGTAACTGAGAAGGTATCGGTGATATCCGTATCTCCGTTATCATCCGCCAGATCCAGATGCGTATTCGTCAGTGCCGGCGCATTGGATGTACTCCCTGTATTTGATCGCAGAATCAATCGGTTCTGATAGAGATTGATGCCCGTCAAAGAACCCCCTGACCCTCTGGTGACCGTCACTCCTTTCGGAGTCGCATCATCAATGTACAACGTGAGGATGCTGTCACCGGAAAATGACAGTCCCGTAAACGTATACTGTCCGCTTGCATTCAACGTAGTTGTTGTCTTCGTTCCTCCGTTTATACTCAGTGCCACGGTCCCGCTGGTGATCGTCGTTGTTCCTTCGTTACTATAGACGGTCCCGGTGATGGAGTTTCCGAAGAACCAATTGGTGGCATTGCCGCTATCCACACCTCCCGGAAAATCAATGAGTCTCTTTCCTCCGGTTGCATCATTATCTTTCACATCCACGTAATCGATCGTCTGTGTGCCGCTGTCACCGTCTAAAATCAACTTTGCCCCTCTCCCGCCTCCACCGCCTCCTGGCACAAATGTAATATCGGCAAATCCGTACATATTACTTGTATCTGTAAACGTCGGCATGGCGTTTGAAGAAGGGTAATATATTGATGTAAGCACTGAAATATTCCCCTGAGTGAAGGGGCTACTGACACTATAGTAACAATTGAGTTGTGAACCCCCTGAACCGCGAACGGAAACGACATACGTTTGTCCGCTGACGAGACTTACAGGAGTGATGTTCGCATACACCCAAGTCGTATTGTTGACACCGGTAACGGTCGCGCTTGCAAGAAGGGCGGTTGTGGCAAAATTGTACAAATAGACAGTACGTGCGGTGGCGTCCCCCACGCGCAGCCCAAGCTGTGTCACGCTACCATTTGCATTGGCGGTAAACTTGTAGCCCATGTTGTAGTCCCAAGCAACGCAGCTTGTGAGATATGTGCCGATTTTAGTTTTGAGCGGTTGTTCCGGGGCGCCGCTAAGGGAAGCTCCGCTATTTGTTGCGCGAATCTTCAGGAGCTGGTTTGCGGTGCCACGGAGCGTGAGAGATCCGCTGATGGTCTGAGTGCTCATCCCATCGAGAAGGAGCGTGCTGGCGGATGTCACGATTTTTCTGAAATTATGGAAGATCGTTGATCCGCTCATCGACTGATTGCCTCCATTCAGGACGACAGTACTGGTATTCTTTGTGAACGTTCCTTTATTCAACCAGCTCCCCGACAGGGTCAAGGTATTGGAACCCATGACGAACGTGCCATTGATGGTCACACCTGATCCCACGGATACATTTCCACCCGGCGTAAATGTATCTCTTCCCACAATCAGATTTTTACCGATTGGTATGATGAGATTGCCTTCTGCGACACTGTAAATATTCCCTACATCAGTGTCCGCTCCGCTTCCCGTCTTCAGGTCGGCATTTGTAAGTGAGCAGGTATTGTCGCAACGTGTGATCAGCCTGTCCTTGTAGAGGTTGATACCTGTCAAATTGGCCCCGGTCGCTTTTGTCACTGTGACGCCATTGGTCGTTGCTCCGTTCGTATCGAAGAACACCGTCAGGATATCGTTGGCGTTGAGCGTGAGATCGCTGAAGGTAAATGCTCCAGTCGAGCCATCCGTCGTTGCCGATTGCTTGTTGATGCCGTTGATGAAGAGCGCCACAGCCGTGCTTGTCTGGGGGATCGTTCCCTCGTTGCTGTAGGCGGTACCGGAGACGGAGACGGGGTAGGCGGCGAGCGTGGAACGAGCAAAATAGAATAAGAGAAAGAGAATGGAGAGAGCGGAGAGAATAACCGCTATTCTTACACGTGCACTATTGAATAAGCCGAATGAGTGTACTTGCTCAATTCCGGCGTCGGTTCTTGTTTCGGAGCGAAAAAAATGTCCACTCACTGCAAACTCTTTTCCTTTCTGTGATCGTCGCCAATAGACAGACACTTTGTCGAGTGCAGAACGGTACTTCTTCTCATGCAATAATCCGAAGAATTTCATCGTATCCCATCATACCTTGTTCTCTTTCATATTCCACACGCCGAGCTCCTTTCTCAGTACTTCCTCGTCCCGTTGAGTTGAATCGTGAGACCGGATCCGGAGAACGTACTGCCGACCTGCGTCACATCCACGGTGATGATGGAGCCAGCAGAAAGATCCGTGACCGAGAAGGAAGCTGCTCCGCCGCCGGTTGTCGCACTTGCTGCAATCTGTGGTTTAGTGGAAAAGATTGTGGTTCCGTTCTTCTGGATATCCACGATAAGATCTGCACCGGTAGGTGCGCCTTTTGCTCGCAGATTCACGCTGGATGCCGTAAGGCCATATGGCATGGTAATGGCTGCACCCTGATTCTGCGCAATGGCAACATTACCATCGATGAACCAAACCATGGAGCCCGTGGGAGCCTTCCAGATGGGGGCGACTCCCGCTTGCCCGATCATGATGCTTCCCGATGCCGCACTGGCGGAACCGTTGATGTTCTTTCCCTGCAAGACACTACCGGATAAGGTGCCGACTACTTCCAGTGAGGTTTCTGGTGCGGCCGTGCCAATTCCCACCCGTTCATTTGTCGTATCGATATTGAACACGGGGTTTCCGCCGTCGTTATCCATCACCTGGAAGGCTGTGGTGGAATCCGTGAGCGTGCGAATAGAGACCGCTCCAGAACCGGTGAGGCGATCTCCAAAGCTTAAGATACGTCCGGAGGCGGTTCCTGCTACAGAGAGTTTCACATTAGGTGCGATAGTGCCGATGCCGACATTGCCACGATAGTTGATCCTCATTCTTTCCGTAAGAGCCGTATCCCCAACGCCATCCTTGGTGCTAAACGTGATCGCGCCGATATCTCCGTTGACGACATCCTCTCCCTCTACCAGACCCTTGATGGTGGCGAATCGCCGAATAGCTGAAAGGTTGTTCAATCCGTAGAATTCGATATCCGAGCTACCCCCGTATCCATCGGTGTTCGTGAGCGCAATGCCAGCGCTGCCCACACCGGAGACTTCGAGTTTCTGCACGGGTGCTGCCGTGCCAATTCCCACCCGTTCATTTGTCGTATCGATATTGAGCACGGGGTTTCCTCCGTCGTTATCCAGCACCTGTACGGCTGTGGTGGAATCTGTTCCGGATCGGATGCTGACGTTGCCCGAACCTGTAAGGCGCTGCCCAAAGCTTAAGATACGCCCCGATGCGGTGCCTGCTACCTCCAAAGCAGCTTCTCCGGCTGTCAATGGCCGAATGGAAAGCGCACCCGTCATCGTATCTCCGGATTTCCTCACGTATCGCGCATCTCCGTCGCTCACCGCAAGCCCGCTTCCCCCCTGATCCGCAGACCACACGAGCTGCCCGGCACCATTGGTCTTCAGAACTTTGCCCGAAGCCGTACCATCGCCAAAGGGAAAAGTGTAATTCACGCCATTAAGTTTGAGTGTTCCGCCGAATGCAGAGTTCCCCTCAATCGCCAAAGTGCCCGAGGAACTCAAGCCCTTCTGTGCGTGGAGTACATCGCCCGAGGCGGTGCCCGCGATTTCGAGTTTAGTTTCGGGAGTTGCGGTTCCTACTCCAACATTCCCTTCGGAAGTAACCGTCAGTCTCGTAACAGGAACACCGACTCCTGTTGTTGCAAAAGTAATATCGGCCTCACCATAGGTCCACGAATTATCGACATTTGTCGGCATATCATTCGTTCCCATGCTGTATCTTGAACCATTGATGGTCACATTTCCCTTCACGACAGGAGTCACAAAAGATTCGTAGGCATAATTCGTCGTCCGCACTGCAACGATGTAATTTGAGAGGGCCGTCACGGAAACCGGCGAAATGTCACCTGACACCCAATTGGTCGAGCCATTCCCTGTGATAGCAACAGACCCGAGGACAGACCCATTCGATTCATCATACAGCCTGACTGTATGGCTCGAAGTGTCATTCACACGAAGCCACAGTTGGGTGACCTGGCCATTGACCGCAGGAGTGAATGAATATCCCCAGTTGGCGTCGATGCTGTTGACGCTCGGCGTCCCGATCGTGTACGGCCGTACGGGGTATTCGGATTGAAGTGCACCATCTCCGGGTGTTTGCACATCGAAGACGCCACCCGGAGTCGCCGTGCCAATTCCCACCCGTTCATTCGTCGTATCGATATTGAACACGGGGTTTCCTCCGTCGTTATCCAGCACCTGTACGGCTGTGGTGGAATCTGTTCCGGATCGGATGCTGACGTTGCCCGAACCTGTAAGGCGCTGCCCAAAGCTTAAGATCCGACCGGAAGCTGTCCCCGCCACTTCCAAAGCAGCTTCTCCGGCTGTCAATGGCCGTCTGGAAAGC